>ERZ1023409.16-NODE-16-length-65877-cov-10.149069_pt1 | contig 65877 bp, 55 predicted proteins | sample MGYA00380508_ERZ1023409 | MGnify/ENA primary metagenome ERZ1023409 (study PRJEB33173, sample SAMEA4830325) | metagenome | study: EMG produced TPA metagenomics assembly of the PRJEB25223 data set...
GATTATATTTTCACTCACCCAACGATGAGCGAAGCGTTAAATGAGTTGTTTGCAGGGGTAGAAACGTAGAAACCGCTTAAGCATACACCGAAGAAAAGCCAAGGCTTGCTTGCTGTTTTAAATACACAAACGCCATCAATGACGAGAATACATGATTACGGATTTTACGCTCATGGCAAAGCTGAAACTTTTCAATTGAACAACACTGTTTAATCGTTCGATGATAGGTTTCAATCTGCCAATGACAATCATGCAGATACTCAAAATCTAGTGGCGTAGATACAGGTGAATTTGGCTCATCATCTTTAGGCTTAGGTTCAAACTTCACATAATGTCTCACTTCGTCTTTAAAGTGATGACGGTAAAGGCTGACAAAACCAAAGTCTTTAAGCCAAACTTTTAATCCTGTTTTTGGCACATGGTCAATTTTCTGTACTTGTAGCCATACTTGTAGCCATTCACCTTGTTTGATTGAAACGGTTCGGTTGGCTTTAATAGCAAACATAAACCCTAATTCAGCTGGCAGGTTCAAGTATGATTGCAACGCACCCAAAGCTAACTTTAACCTCCAATGGCGTCATAAAGCCTAGCACCTTACGAGGACGATTATTCAAATTGTCCTCTATCTCTTTGATGTATTCAGCGCAGAGATTATCAAGTCTCACAGACTTCGGCAAAAATTGCCGAATCAATCCGTTGAGGTTCTCATTACTCCCTCTCTCCCAAGAGTGATAAGGTCTGGCAAAAAATATCTCGGCATTGAGTGCTTCAGCTATCTGTTCATGCCGAGAAAATTCTTTGCCATTATCAAAAGTAATCGTGCAAACCTTTTCAACATTAAGTATCTCTATACAAGCTTGTACCACTTGTTCGGCTTTTTGTTCGGCTTTACGATGCTTCAATGCTTTGAGTTTGACTTCTCTCGTTGCAGATGACGATATAAGTCTGCGCCTGATTTCTTGTCTGCATAAATATAGCGATAAATGCTTTCATGACTGGGAACATGTTGCCAACCCAGTCGTTTAAGACACCCTATAATCTGTTCGGGAGAATATTTTCTCTCAATCAGATGGATTGATGTAGGCTTTGGCAAAATCACTGAGTTGATAAGTGTTTTGTTTTTTACGATCTTCTGCCATTTCTTGAGCCTGCAGCGGTCGATAAGCTCTTTTACCTGTATTGCGTTTGATCTCTCGGCTGATGGTATAGTCAAAGAATTGAAAAAGTATTACGGCGTTGGCTCGCCTTGCCGTACGCTCTTGTACTGTCTGCGGCTCGCCGCCTTGTACTACTTTTTCACTTCTCCGACTATAGATTTATGGCAGCCCACGATATCGGCTATTTCGCTATATGAATAAGCGCTTTTCTTAAGTGCTTAGTTATCCGTGTCTTAGATTGTTTTGATAGTAACAATTGAAAAAAGCGCTTGCATTATTATCTGCTGTACTAAATAATAAGCTGACAATAGTATGTTGATGCAATATGCTGTTGTTGTTTAAAATTTGTATTTTTTATCATCCATTCGCGACTGTTGCAGTGTTCGTACCTGTTGCGCAGACTGTATCAAGCAATATTCTGTATATCTTTTCTGTAGATAACTCTAGAGGTTTGTATGAAGATGATCAATAAGCAAAATGTCTATTCTGTATTAGGCGTTTTTTCCTTGGCTGCTGCATTGCCGGCTTTTTCCGCTACGCAAATCAATACCTATCCTCAAACGGCTGCTATTAATGCCAAGCTCCCGATTATTCACACATCGCATGGTTCCACGCATCTGAAAGCTAATGTGTTGAATCCTTTTCCTGTCTGTAATGCTTTGGAAGACCGTCGCACGGTGGTGTATAAAATCAATGAGTCCTGGTTGCCGGTAGGCACTATTTCCGCTAAAAACGAAACCGAGATGAGCATTCCTTTAACGCAAAACACCTCCCGCGCTCAAAGTATTTCTTTTTCGGTCAACGGCAGTCGTACCGAAAAAATCGATGTAAATTTGGGATCTAATGGTTCGTCTAAGCAGGGGGATAGCTCTATCGGCGGACAATGGGGAATTGCTTTTTCTTTAGCACAGCAAATAGGAGCGAGCGCCAGTTATTCATTGTCTTGGACGGTGGGACAAAATATCGGACCTTATAGCGTGCCTGCCGGCTATACGGGAGAAGCGACTTACGGCTTCCGTGTGGTTAATATGATTGGTACGCAACAAATTTGCGGCTCTAACGGTTTATGGACCACACCGACTATGTGGCGTGCTTTTGTGCCTTTAAAGAGCGAGGTGCGCGTCAAGTTATACGATAATTTGGCCGATTCTGTGGATAAAAATACGCATCTTCCCAATAAGGCAATTGCGATTTTGCCCGAAAAGCCGAAAAATCCCGATATGCGTCAGCCCGGGCAGCAATTGCCTTTGGATCTTGAGCCTTATTTGACGGTTTCAAGCGCTAAAGCGGCAGGTTTTGCAGGTTCGGTGGCTTTAAGACTGAGAAATACGGGAAGCGAAAGTTATTACGGCGAGTTTCCTGTCGTAAGCTTTTTGGTAGAAGTCCATACCGAAAGCGGGCCTAAGGGCGTGGATCGTTTGATTACGCCTCGTTGGTATAATGGCGCTTATGTGCAGGATTTGGGCTTTGATCGCGAAAAATCCCTGCGCCGTTTTTATGTGAGCCTGTCTAACCCGATTGAAGCGGGGCAAGAGCGTTTGATTGCATCATTTAGCTTTAATGACGGCAACACACGCGCCGGACGTTTGAAAAACTTTATCCGCGTTAGCCAAATTGGTCGCGTAGAAAATGATAAGAGTTTCTATAATGACCAAGAGGTGGATTCGCGTAAGAACACCTTAGATGATTTTGGCAAACAAATTCAGGGAATTTTTTAAGAAATTATCTGAACATTAATATCAAAAGCCGCTTGCTCTGCAAGCGGCTTTTGCATTTTACAGCGCAAATATATAGTCTCTTCAGATTAAAATGATACGCCTTAAACAACATATTGAAATATTTTTCAATATGTTGAAAATTTTTATTGTCTCATTTTAATCTGAAGAAGCTATAATATTTGCTTAATTCTTCTGCTTAAACATGCGCGGTTTATTTATTGATCTTGACAGAGTTCTTCAATCAATTGCTCGATTTTTTGCCGGTGAGCGGCGATTTCTGTTTGAGAGAGTTTGACAGGATTGCCATCGGCATCATTTGTATAAATTCCTTCAGTATTTTCTTGGCTGTCTAAAATCGATAAATCGTAAAAAGCGGCATTGCAGCGTTCTATACTGGTAATAATGATGTTTTCAGGATTTATATCGTTTATTTCCGCATGTTGGATATTGGGTGATGAGGGAATGTCCGATATTTTTTCTTCATCAATTTGCATACCTTGTTCATTTAATAAAATATAGTTTTTTATGCCGCGCGGCGGGACTTTGGCATAATGCACAATGCCGTTTTCTATCCATTTATATACGATGATTTTTTCTGCACGCGGCGTGTTTTGCGCCGTTATATGCGCACTCAAAAGGCTGCTTAATAATAAAATCATTCTGTATTTTTTCATAATATTATCCCTTAAAGCATAAAAACAGAATTAATTTACCGTGAATGTATGTTCGTTTTCAAGAAAAATCATGTGTTTTTTATAAGTGCGATAGAAATTGTTGCAGATTACATCTAGGGTATTTTCTAAGGTGCTGTTATGTAGGTTATTTTTCAAAGCTTAAGAATGTTGTATGCCTGTGCCCGATGTCATACTGAGTGATCAAAATAGTTTAGTCATGTATGGTGGTGAAAATCCATTTAATGAAATAAAAACATATATTTATGTTGTTTGTTGATTATCTAAATAATAGTTACTTTTATTCAATGAATTGTTTATAATATGCGCTTCTCCGATATAAGAGGCCTTTATGATAACTCATTCTTTTAGCAGGCAAAATTTAAGTGCGGCAATATTCGGCGTAATGATGGGATTTGCCGCAATGCCGCTGTTTGTGAAAGCGCAAGATTCTAATATTTCTTCAGAAAATTCTATTTCACAGCTGCGTTATGTGCAAGAAACTGCGCCCATTTTATTGTCGGAAATCGTGGTTTACGGCGAACGCAATAAGTCTTTAACTTCCGCACAAACGATTGACAATGACGATATGCAAATTATGCCGGTAGGTAACGGCAATATCAGCGATTATGTAAAAAGCAATGTGCATGTGCGCTATGAGAAAAGCGACAGCAATGGTGTGCAGCGCGGCGAGATTATGCCGGAATGGCTTTCGATTAATGGTGCAGATGCCAATCAAACCGCTTATTTTGTAGATAATGTTAATGTGAACAATGAATTGACGGTAAGCGATATTTTTGACGGAGCGATGCAGGTTTTGCCCAATATCAGCCATACGCAGGGATATTTTTTTGATGCGGATATGCTGTCGGCGGTCGAAGTGCAAGACAGCAATATTTCCGCCAGTTTAGGTGGTTTTATGGGTGGCGCCTTAATCGCGAAAACCAAGCGGTATTCCGGAGAAGACAGGTTTAAATTCCATTACCGTACTACGGCTTCGGATTGGGCGGCGCTTAATGCCGGCAAATATGCCGGCGATGTTTTTGCGCGCGTTCGCCCTGAAAGTAATGGAATTGCCGCTTTGCAGCCTGAATATCGCAAACAAGATATGAATGTAATCATTGAAAAAGGCATTAGGGATAATATGGGCATGGTTTTTGCTGCAAGCCGCCGTCATTCCCATATTGCGCAAAACCGTTTGATTGGTCTTATGCCGGATACGCAATTGGTAAAAGAAAACCACAAGCGGCAATCGGATAATGCTTTATTGAATCTTAATTGGCAAATAAATGATAATAATCGCTTGGAATTATCATGGCGTTATTCTAATTATTTCGAGAATAAATATTTTGCCGATAATATCGATGGCAATGCCAAAGATTATCATCAGGCTTACGGCGCTACTTTTGCGTGGGTGCACGAGGCGGAAAGCGGAACATGGACAAATACTTTGGCTTATGATGTTTTTACGGATAAGCGCCAATCTAATGCGCATAAAGCGGAAATCATATCGGTATTAGATGAGAATACTTTTGATCCTTTATACAATTATGAGAAGGGCGGTTATGGCGACAGCCGCTTAAAACAGCATAATCTGCATTTTTCGACGGAATATGCTTTTCAGCCGTTTTTTATAGGCGACAGCGAGCATTCTGTTTCTGTGGGCGGGATTTATCAGAAAACGGATTATGATTTTTATCGCCCGCAGGCGGTCGATGCGGCGGTGAAGACTTATCTTTCCGACGGTTCGCTCTTATTTGCCGATGCTTTGCATACGCCGGCAGGTAGGGCGAAAACCGATTATCAGAATGCGGCGCTTTATGCGGAAGATTTAATTTCTTGGAAGAATTTTGAATTTCGTGCAGGATTGCGTGCGGAGCGCGACGATTATTTGAAAAATACCAATATTGCTCCGCGTTTGGTGCTGCGCTATCAGCCGAATGCGCAAAGTCAATGGACAATCGGCGCGAACCGCTATTACGGTCGCTCTTTTGCAGCCTTAAAGCTGACTGAAGATATTTTAAAGATTCATCAAGATACTTCTCGTCAATATAAAGACGGCGGTCGTTTGAAAACGCCTTATGCCGATGAGTTTTCTCTGGGATATGAGCAAAAGATTTCTAATTTGAATGTGAAATTAGGCTATATTTATCGTCAGAATAATGATCGGATTATCATGAAAAAAGATGATAAAGATTTTAATTATTATACTAACGGCAGGGATTTCAGCAATCGGATTTATACGGTGGAAATAGAAAATAAAGAGCCGTGGCAGATTGGCAATACTTATTGGAAAACCACATTGGGCTTGGATTGGTTGGATTCAAGTCGCGCCGATGTGGGGAATCCGAATCAGCAGGTTTATTTGGACGGTAAATTGATGAGTCGTGCAGATATGGTGAGAAAAGTCAATAGCAGTCGGGAAGATTGGCAGCTGCATTTGGGTTTGAATATGTATATGCCTGATAGCGGTATTGATTGGTCGAATGATGTATATATTAAAGCGCCGATTAAAGGTTATGAAGATATTGATGATCCTTTAATGGGAATTGACCGTTACCGCAGTTATGATTACGGCAGTCATGTGCAATGGGATAGTGCTTTGCGTTGGCAAAGCGATATATATAATCATCGGTTTTATATACAAGGCAATGTGTTAAATGTATTGAATCATGTACGAAAAACCCATTATCCGATTTCTTCAAGAGATAATGCCTATACTGCAGGTCGGGAGTTTTGGTTGAAATTTGCTTATGAGTTTTAAAAATGATTTTTTAGATTTTTTATTTTTTATCGTTGTTGATGTGGATTTTGTATCGGATATAAATGCTTGGCCAGCATAATTGATATTCCGAATGCAATTTATTTAAAAACCGTCGGCATGTTGCCATGCGACGGTTTTTAACATGAAAGGCTTGTATTTTATGGTTTAGGGTTCAAGGGCGATGTTTTCCACCGCAGGGGCTTTTTCAATCAAGCCGATGGATTGCATAAATTCTCCGTAGCGGCGGTAGCGGTTGTTATCAAGAGCGGCGGGGCGCAGGGCTAGGCGCGGCAGGGTTTCCTGCCATGCGGCACGGTTGGTGTCGTCGTCGAGTTCGCTTTTATAACTGATGTAGCTTTGCCATGCCTCTTGGGGGTGGTTGAGGATGTATTGCGCGGCTTGCTCCAGTGCTTGGTTGAAGCGGCGGATGCTGTCGGCGCGGGCATGGTCTTTATGGGCGATGATGATGAGTTCGTCATAGCTCGGTATGCCGTGTTCTTCAAGGTAGAAGGCGCGTCCTTTATGTCCGTGGCTTTGCATTTCGTAAAGTTCGAAGTTGCGGTAGCCGCCGATGACGGCATCGACTTGTCCGCTCATGACAGAGGGCGAGAGCGAGAAGTTTACGTTCACCAGTTCTACGTCTTTTAGGCTGAGCTTGGCGGTGGCAAGTACGGGGGCGAGCATGGCTTCGTCAACGCCGGCGACGGAGTAGCCGATTTTCTTGCCTTTGAGGTCGGCAATGCTGCGAATGTCGCTGTCGTCTTTGACGATGATGGTGTTCAGCGGGGTGGAGATGAGGGTGCTGACGCGCATGAGCGGCAGTCCTTCTTGGGCGTGGAGGTAGAGTTGCGGTTGGTAGTCCACCGCCAGATCGGCTTTGCCGGCGGCGACCATGCGCGGCGCAATGGAGGGGTCGGAGGGTTCGATGATTTCCAGTTCGAGGTCTTGGGCGGTGAAGTAGCCTTGTTGTTGAGCGACGATGATGGCGGCATGGTCGGGGTTGATGAACCAATCAAGCATGAGTTTGAGGCGGTCGGCGGCTTGAGCGGGCAGGGCGGCGCTAAGAGCGGCGGCTAAGAGCAGTTTTTTCATGGAGTGTCTCCTTGTTTACCAGTTGATGAATTTTTTCAAAATAAAGTCGATGCTGTAGTAGATGATGAGGGTAAGGGCGGTGATGACGAAGAGGGCGGCGAAGGCGAGGTCGGTTTGGCTGCGGTTGATGCCGTATTGGATAAGGTAGCCTAGTCCTGCGCTGCCGCCGACGTATTCGCCGATAAGTGCGCCGATGGGGGCGATGGCGGCGGCAACGCGGATGCCGCTGGCAAAGGCGGGCAGGGCGGCGGGCAGACGGATATGAATGAGAGCGGCGATTGCGCCGGCGTTTAAGGTTTTGCCTAGAGCGAGATAGTGCGGCGGTGTGTGGCGCAGTCCGTCATAGGCGGCGGTGGCGATGGGGAAGTAGATGATGATAACCGTGATGATGATTTTGGGCAGCAGTCCATAGCCGAACCAGAGCATGAGGATAGGCCCGAGGGCATAGACGGGTATGGCTTGGGAGATGAGCATGAGGGGCAAAAACCATTGTCGCAATAGGCGGTTATATTGCAGGGCAAGGGCGGTCAGCAGTCCCAAGATGATGCCGATAAAGAGGCTGAGCAGGATTTCCAAAGCGGTGATGCCGCTGTGGTGGAGGAGTTGGCTGCGGCTGTGCCACAGACGCGTTAAAACGCGTTCCGGCGGCGGCAGGAGGTAGCTTGGGGTGTGGCTGAACCAGATGATGATTTGCCAGAGCAGCAGCAGTCCAGCACAGGTGATGAGGGGGCGTAGAAGAGACTTAAGCATGGCGGAGTTGTTGTATGAGTTGTTCTTGCAGTTGTGCCAAGCCTTGCGTATCGAGGGCGCGTGGCGTGCGGCTGTCGGGCAGGGCGACGGGCTGTAAGGCGGCGGGCGTGAGTATGTGCAGGCTGTTGGCAAGACGCAGGGCTTCGGTAGGGTCGTGGCTTATCATGATGACGGTTTTGCCGCTGAGCAGTTGCAGGGCGAGGTTTTGCAGTTCGTAGCGTGTAATGGCGTCTAGGGCGGAGAAGGGTTCGTCCATGAGTACATAGGGGCGGTCTTGCATCAGGGTGCGGGCGAGGGCGGCACGTTGGATTTGTCCGCCCGAGAGTTGGCGCGGTTTGGCGGCGGCATATTCTTCCAGTCCGCAGGCGGCAAGTAGGGCGGCGGCACGCGGATAGTCTTTGGCTTTGCCTTGCAGTCGTGCGCCGAGCAGGACGTTTTCTTGGAGAGATAGCCAAGGCAGGAGATCGTTGTGCTGCGCCATGTAGGCGATTTTGCCTTGCAGGGCATCGCCTGCGGCGGTAGTAATGCTGCCGCTGATGTCGGCATTGTGCGGCAGTAGATCGGCGATGGCATGCAGCAGAGTGCTTTTGCCCATGCCGCTGCGTCCGAGAATGAGATGCCATTGGGCGGCGGCAAAGCAGTGGCTGATATTGTGCAAGATGCAGCGGTTGCCGTAGCGGATGCTGAGATTGTTCAGGCAGATGGCATTCATTAAAAATTCCTTCATTTATGGTGCTAGAATTTCATTGGAAGCGGCAGTAAGCGCTTCCAATTCAGGGCAACACTAGGGCAAGATTTTATGTGTCGTCCTGCGTGTTGAAACATGACCAGTAATGATGAAAATGATGCACAGGTCCGTGTCCGCTGCCGATGTTTAGATTGTCGGCTTGGGCAATGGCGGCGGCGAGGTAGCGGTGGGCTTGGGCGACGCTGTCGGCAAGCGGCAGTCCTTTTGCCAGTCCTGCGGCGATGGCGGCGGAGAAGGTACAGCCGGTGCCGTGGGTGTTTTTAGTCGGCAGACGCGGACTGCTGAACGTTTGTTTGTCTTGTGCGTCGAGAAGAAGGTCGCTTAAGGTGTCGCCGCTTCCGTGTCCGCCTTTAAGCAGTACGGCTTGGCAGCCCAGCTCAAGCAGGGCTTTTGCGGCTTCTTCGTCGCCCGAGGATACGCTGTCGCGCCCGAGGAGCACGGCGGCTTCGGGCAGATTGGGCGTGATGAGGCTTGCCAGCGGAATCAGACGGCTTTTTAAGGCGCTGATGGCTTGTTGATTGAGCAGGGTATCGCCGCTTTTCGCTACCATCACAGGGTCTAAGACCAGCGGCAGCGGGGCAAATTCAGCCAAGGCATCGGCAACGGCATGGATTATCGGTGCATCACCGAGCATGCCGATTTTAATCGCCTGTGGTTTGATGTCTTGCATCACGGCTTGAATTTGTGCACGAATGCTTTCGGCGGAGAGCAGCTCGATATGGCTGACGCTGCGGGTGTTTTGGGCGGTAACGGCGGTAATCACGCTGGCGGCATATACGCCTAAGGCGGAAAAGGTTTTGATATCGGCTTGAATGCCTGCGCCGCCGCCGCTGTCCGAGCCTGCAATGCTTAGCGCGATTGGATGAGAGTGGTTCATATATCCTCCGTGCAGGAGCGGAGAGGCTTGTTCCCTCCGCCAGTATTAACTGAATCAGGTTCAACGGGTATTTCTCAGCATAAAGCACCCCGACAAGTCGCAGCTTATGGTATAAGCTTGCAGCCTCTTTGTCCAGTCTTGGATGATTATTCAGGAAAAATCGCAAATTTTGTTAGAATGCGGCGTTTTGACTCGGGGAGCAGGCATGGATACGAGAAATTGGCGGCGCGGTTTGGGCATATTGACGGGCATTTACGTCTCAAGAATGCTAGGCATGTTTATGATTTTTCCGGTATTTAGCCTTTATGCCACGGAATTGCAGGGCGCGACGCCTTTTCTGATCGGCTTGGCATTGGGTGCTTACGGGCTGACGCAGGGGCTTTTGCAAATTCCTTTCGGACATTTGTCCGACCGCTTCGGCAGAAAACGCATGATGTTAATCGGTTTGGGTTTGTTTTTGCTGGGCTCAGTCATTGCGGCGTTGGCGGATTCGATTGCGATGATGATTGTCGGGCGCGCCGTTCAAGGTATGGGCGCGATTTCTTCCGTTGCGCTTGCCTATGCCACCGACATTTCGCCGCCTGAAAAACGCGGTTTCGTCATGGCGGTGATCGGCGGTTCTATTGGCATGGCATTCGTGCTGGCCTTAATTCTCGGCCCGATTGTCTCGAATTGGGTCGGCGGCGTTGACGGCTTGTTTTGGGTGATTGCCGCCTTAGTCGTTTTGGCAATCTGTGCCGCTTGGCGTCTGCCTGCAATCGGCACGGCGCATATCAGCGGCGAGCAGTATGCGGGCAAAAAACTGTGGCAGGCATGTTTTGCGGTGGGGATGCTGCACGCGACCTTTACCGGTACCTTTACCGTCCTGCCCTCCGTTTTAGTTAATGACGGCGGCTTGGAGCGGGTGCAACATTGGTGGCTCTATCTGCCGGCAAACCTGATTGCCTTGAGCTTTATGCGCTATAAAGCCGATCCGCATCCGCTGAATTTCGGCGTTTCTTTCATACTCATGGCAATCGGCTATGCCTTGCTGGCATGCGGCTTCGGTTTCTGGGGCTTGGTCTTGGCGCTGACGATTTTCTTTATCGGTTTTTATCGTTTGGAAACAGGCTTGCCGCATTGGGTCAGCCAATTTGCTGATGCCGATAGTCGCGGCAAAGCCATGGGGATTTTCTCAACCGTACAATTTCTCAGCAGTTTTATCGGGGCGGCATTGAGCGGCTGGCTTTTGCAGCACAGCCATGCCTATGCGGTATTTGTCGCCTTATTATTCATCTCCGCCCTTGTCGCTTTGGTTTTACTTTGGGTGGGTAAACGCGATACACTATCGCGTTAAATTTAACCGGAATACATAGGGAAAAATATGGCTTCGAGAGGCGTTAATAAAGTGATTTTACTTGGCAATTTGGGCGCAGACCCGGAATGCCGTACTTTTCAAAATGGTGATTTGGTTGCCAATTTTTCTTTGGCGACCAGCGAAACATGGCAAGACCGTAACACCGGCGAAGACCGCGAAAAAACTGAGTGGCATCGCTGCGTGGCTTATCGCGGTTTGGCAGGTGTGGTGCAAAAATTCGTGCGCAAAGGCAGTAAATTATACATCGAAGGCAAACTGCAAACCCGCAAATGGACGGATCAAAACGGTATCGACCGCTATTCCACCGAAATCATCGTCGATAATATGCAAATGTTGGATTCGCGCTCCGGCGGTTCGGCACCGCTTGACGATGCCTATCAATACCATGCGCCGCAAGGCGGCGGTTATTCGCGCGGCAACGCTTCTCAGCACAATGATCAGGGCTATCAAGGCGCGCCTTATTCTGATGATTATGCCCAAGCGCCGCGCCAATCCGCGTCCAAAGCCAGAAATAATGCCGTGCCGCAAAGCCCTGTTGCACCGCAAAATCCCGATGCCGGTATGAGCGGCAATTTTGATGACGACGATATTCCTTTCTAAGACTGCTTATATTATGGGATAACAACCGCTATGAATACCGCTACTGATGCACGCAACATCATTCTGCTTTATGAAAGCGAAGTGATTTTTAACCGTTTCCGCCAAGCCTTCGGCGACCGCTACCGCATTCACTGGGGCAAAGACCTCAATACCACCATGGAAATACTGGCGCAATGCGATGTCGGCGTGATAATTTGCGATGTGCATTTTCATCAGCAAGATATCTATCCTGTGGTCTTGGCGCTTAAACATCTACATCCTGATTTGGTGACCATGATAGTGGCGCAATCGCAGAGCAAAGAAGAAATCGCCGAATTGGAAGCGCAGGAAGAAATTTTTGCCGCCTTGGTGCGCCCGATTACCCAAATGCAAGTTAATGAAACGCTAGATGCGGCATTTAATTATTATCTCAGCCGCCGCAAAGCCGAAGCCGAACAAATTCGCGCCGCACAACAAAAAGCCGATGCCGCCGCTGCGGCGAATTCTCCTTTTGCCGGCATGAGCCTGATTGAAGCCTTGGCGGCGAAAGCGGAAATGGCGGAATCTACATCGGAACAATCGACATCGTCGCATAGCGAGTTTGCTTTTGCAGAAGAGCAGTTGCCGGAAGATATTTTGGCATTGGACGATTTATCCTCAACAGAGAACGCCGAAGCAGAAATGGGCGATGCAAGCAAACAAACAGAGGAAAAAGAAGATAAAACAACATCATTCTATCCCTCAAGACGAAATCAAATTGACGAAAATTCCGTAGATTTTATGTTCTTCGAAGATATGGAAATCGATGACTAAAGCTTTCCGCCTCGGCATTTTTATCGGGCGTTTTCAGCCCTTTCATCACGGGCATGAGCAAATGGTGCGGACGGCTTTGGCGCAGGCCGAGCAACTCTTGATTCTGCTCGGCTCCGCCAATACGCCGCGCAGTTTGAAAAACCCCTTCAGCCTTGAAGAGCGCGAAGAAATGATTCGCGCTACCCTGCCTGCCGAGCAATCGCGCCTGCATTTCGCGCCGTTGGACGATTATCCCTATGACGACCATAGCTGGATGCTGCATGTGCAAACGCAGGTGCAAGGCATTGCGCAGCGCTTGAACGTCGCGCAGGAAGAGATTGCCCTGATTGGACACCAAAAAGACGCCAGTTCTTTTTATCTCTCGCTCTTTCCGCAATGGCGCTACATCGCCTTGCCGAATTTTGACGGCATCAGCGCTACGCCTATCCGCCAAGTCTTTTTTGCGCAAGGTGCGGAGGCAGTCTTAGCGGCGGATGTGCCGCTGAAAGCGCCGGCACGCGAATTATTGCAGCGCTTTCGACAAAGCGCGCATTTTGCCGATTTGCATGAGGAATATCAGCAAATTCAGCAGGAAAAAGCCCTGTGGGCGCAAATACCTTATCCCGTGAATTTAGCCACCGTGGATGCCATGATCGTGCATCGCGGTCGGATTTTGCTGGTAGAGCGCGGCAATCCGCCGGGCAAAGGCTTGCTGGCATTGCCGGGCGGTTTTTTAGAAACTCATGAAACGGGTTTTGAGGGCTGTCTGCGTGAATTGCGCGAAGAAACGGGCTTAGGAGTTAATCCTCAAGCATGGCGGCATTTTCTGCGCCATCGCGGTATTTATGATGCGCCGGGACGTAGCGCGCGCGGACGCATCATTACACAAGTCTTTTATTTCCGCATTCCTGACGATATCGATTTGCCGTCGCCGCTTGGTGCGGATGATGCGGCGCAAGCCCTGTGGCAGGATGTGCAATCATTAGACGCACGCTGTTTTCATGACGACCATTTCCATATTATCCGCGATATATTGAGTAAAACCGCCGATTAATCCGTCAGCACATGCCGATAGGCGAACTTAATGTTATCATGGCGCAAATATAGTAAAGGATTTGCCGTGCGCCTGTTTTTCACCTCCGATACGCATTTTTTTCATCGCAATATCATCAAATATTGTCAGCGGCCTTTCGCCTCGCCCGAAGAGATGAACCGCGCCATCATCAGCATTTGGAACCGCCAAGTGCAGAAGGGTGAACGCGTTTATCATTTGGGCGACGTATCTTTCGGCGGCTTGGCGGAAACCTATCGCGTCTTAGCCGAGCTGAACGGCGAGATTTGCCTGCTGCGCGGCAATCACGACGATGCTTTGGCCGATGACCCTTATCTGCGCGAACGCTTTGTGTGGATTAAGGATTATCATGAACTGAATTGGAACGGCCGCCGCATTGTGCTGTGCCATTATCCTTTGGCGCAGTGGCGCGATGCGCAGCGTGGCGCTTGGCATTTGTACGGACATACCCACGGCAGCATTGCTTTACCGGGCGCGGCACTGGACGTGGGGATTGACGCGCAGCCGGAATTCCGCCTGTGGACGCAGGAAGAAATTATTCGACGTTTAAGCTGTAAGGCCGCCTTGCCTTATCCGGGCAAACCGCATTATCCGCAGCGTCGCTTTGATCAAGACTGGCAATTGCTCAGTCAGGAAGACACGCCATCATGTTAAGTATCCGCCAAGCAAATGATCTCGAAACATTAGCCGATGAATGTATCAAGATTTATCAGCAGAACAATCCTTCCGTCTTTGCGAACAGCTTTGTGATTGTACCCAATTTGAGCGTGGCGGATTGGTTGGAACAGCGCTTTGCGCAACAACAAGGCATTGCCGCACGGATGCGCTATCTGCTGTGGCGGGAATATGCGCATCAAGCCCAAGAAGCCCTGTTTCGCGCCCAATATCCGACGAAGACCCTGCCGCCGCCATTATCCAATGCCATGATGCGTTGGCAGCTGTTCGCCTATTTGCTGAATGAGGCGCAAAATATAGTGCAAGATGAACAACATGCTTTACATCCTGCTTTGCAAGCCTTATTTAACGGTTTGGGACGACAGGCGGCGCTAAGCGACACGCAGATACAGCGTCTATGGGCTTATGCCGAAGAAACGGCAAAAATTTTCAATGATTACCTTGCGATGCGTCCGCAGTGGCTGGATGATTTTGTGCAGCATTCTTCCTTGGATTTGGCAGATTTCGCCGATGCCAAAGCCATTACCGCCATGCCCGAGTGGTTGCGGGCGCATTATCAGCAAGTCTTGCAAGCACAAGCCTTTTTGTGGAAAGAATGCTTTGTCGATACTGCTAAACAACATGCCGAACTGACTCAGGCATTTATTGCGGCGGCGCAAGAGCAGCGTTTGCCGGCGCATATTCTGACCGAGCAACTTTTTATTTTTATGCCGCGGGATGTAGACCAATCCATGTTGGATTTTTTGCAGGCATTAGGGCGCTCGCGCGATGTTTATGTGTTTTTATACGGCGTGAGCAATCAGCGGCTCAGCGATATTGTCGATAGCCGTTGGCTGCGCCGTCTGCCTGTGCAACAACAGGAAGAGCAGCATTTGAGCAGCGGACATGATCTTTTTTCCCGCTTCGGTAAACAAGAGCGGCAACGCTTCAAACTGTTAGAAGCCAATCAATTGGCGGAGCAAATCGACTATCTGCAATCTCCCGAGTCGCAAAGCGCGCATTTGCTGGGACAATTGCAGGACGACATCCGCCGTCTCGATGATGCGGTCAGCTTGAATCCCAATCCCTCGCCTGAAGACGATTCTTTAAAAATCCACGGCTGCCACGGCTTGCTGCGCCAATTGGAAGTGCTGCGCGGCGAGATTGTGCGTTGGCTGAATGCCGACAGCAGTCGGCGATTGGACGATATTGTGATTCTTCTGCCCGATGTTGCCGCTCATCAAGATGCCTTGCGCGCCGTTTTTCCTCAGCAAGGCAGTTATGACGGCTACACCCTGCCCACACGTCTGACGGGAATTAATACGGCGGCGGTGGAAAATCTATGGCAGGCACTCAGCGGTATTTACACCTTGGCGGACAGCGATTTCAGCTTTCCGGCGGTCAAACAATGGCTGCTGCTGCCGGATAATTGCGCCGCCTATGGGCTGAGCCATGAAGACATGCTTTATTGGCTGGATAAATTGGCGCAGGCAGGCTTTCGCCGTGGCTTTGACGAAGCGCATTTGCAGGAAACGCTCAGTGATAAGGATTACCGCTTCAGCTTCTGCTATGCCCTTGACCGCTTAGTCACCGGCTATGCCATGCCGACAGTGCCGCTGTATGCCGGACAAGTTGCGCCCGATAGTACCATCAACAATCAGGCTTTTGCCGCCTTAAACGCCTTGTGCCGCTTCGCCGAAGAAATTCATGCCATTCGCGCCGGCAAAGGCGAACGCATAAACCCCTGCGATGGTCTGAAAAAACTAGAAGAACATTTGCATAAGCGTTATGCGCATGCCTTTGACAACAGCGCCTATCAAGCGATAGACAAGCATATTCAGCATACGAAATCACAACTTATCAGCGAGGCGGCGCGCACATTACCGGATCTGCCCTTTAAATTTATCTTGCGCACGGTAGCGGAATCTTTAAGCGGTATGCAAATCAGCGCCGAACCCAGCGGCGTGATTACCATTGCCCAGCTCAATGCCTTGCAAGCTCTGCCTTATCGCCTGATTGTCTTTCTCGGTGCGGAAAACGGCGCATTCCCCACGCCGGTGCAGGACCGCCGCTATAATTTGCTGGATATCGCGTCACCGCAATTAGGCGACCGCTCACGCCGCAATGAAGACCTTGCCGCCTTCTTACATTGTCTTTGTGCGGCAAAAGACGCCTGTTGGCTATTCTATACCGCCGTTGATCCCATCGACGGCGAAGCGCGCATTCCGCCTGCGCCGATTCAGGAACTGCTGAATTATTTAAGCGAAAACCAAGTGCCGCAGGCGTATATCCATATCGCGCACAGTGCCGATCCTTTTCATCCCGAGCAAGAAAAAGGCAAAGCGGCGGCGCCTTTATGGCAGGAATTGCAGCACATTCTCTTGCAAGAAAAAAGCCTCGATGCGCACAGTTGGTTGGATTTCACGCACTATGATTTCAGCTGCCTGCCTTCTATCGCCGCCGAGAATAAAATAAATGCGTGCCACAGCCTTGATTTTCAGCGCATCGTGAAAGCCCTGCAAAAACCGCTAAGTCACTATTTGCGCGAACAAAACATCCGTCTGCCTTCCGTCCAACATCAAGATCTCGGCAGAGAGCCGCTGTTTCTCGATTCCTTAGAACAATGGCAATTGCGCCATCGGCTGATTTATAGCGAGGACAGCCCGGAAAATCGAGACATCATAGCTACCTTGCCTATTCTGCCGATCGGGCGTATGGGGAGAGCGGAACATAGGCAAACGCAGGCGCAGATAGCGCAGCGCAAAGCGGCTTTATTTACCGCTGCGGCTGCAACAACAGCGGATAATCCTGTCCGCACGCAGGAATGCAGCTGTGCCGACATCAGAATTGCCGCTGCTTTACCCGTTCATGCCGATCAAGCTTGGCTTCGTCTATTGGCAGGAAAGAGTAAGGCAAAATACTGGCTGGAAGCATGGCTGTGGCATCTCTTATGGCAAAGCAGCCATGATATTCCGCTGACGCAGAAAGGCGTTTGCTATGTGAATTTTAGCGACGATAAAAAAGACGAAGGCATGACACTGCGATTGGAGGCGATGCCCCAAGCCCAAGCGCAAGAAATCTTAGCGCAATGGCTGAAGGTTTATCACAGTATGAGCGTGCAGCCCTGGCTGTGGTCGCCCGAAAGCGCAGAAGCTGTTGTGAATAAACCTGATAAACCTATAGTGCAAACTGTGCAAAAATATCTGAATTATGAAGAAAAAAACGCATGGGAATTCTTATTCCATGATACGGATACGGCGCCTTTGACAGAAGCCTTGAATCAGAGTTGGTCTATTGCCAAAGCGCTGTATCAATCCTTGTTCGAGATAGTAAAAAAGCAAATATAACTACATTGATAACACAGAAATGATGCAAAAAATCCTGATCTTTCTTTTCTGCTTATGCTTGCCGGCATGGGCGCAGAGCCGTAGCGAAAAACTGGTGAAAGCGCATTTTGAATACGTCAAAATGGTGCATGCGGTGGCGGAGAATTGCATGCAGACGGCGCAGGATTTAGCCGCCAAACCCGATGATAAGCAATTGATTATTGAAGGTATGCGCTGCTATTCCTTCTTGCTGGAAAAACGCGAAAAACTGGAAAACGACGTCTTTAAACTGCTGCGGCGCCTGAATTTTCCGCAAGGCGAATTGAGCGAACGCGATCGGCAATTCGTGTCGATGGTTTATCTGATTGACCTGCATTTGGAAGAAATCGGCGGCAAAATTGAGCCTGTGGTCAAGCGGCATCAAAGCAAGGGACGAAAATAAATCAGGTTTTGCAAAGCCTTCAACATGAATATAGTAAAAGCGTTATAATGGCGGCTTCTCAAACCCTTCATTAAGGAAAAACCATGACTAAACTGTTAGATATCGTGAAACCCGGCGTAGTTACCGGCGACGACGTGCAAAAAATCTTTTCCTATGCCAAAGAAAAAGGCTTTGCCATTCCGGCGGTCAATTGCGTCGGTTCTGACTCCGTCAATGCCGTATTGGAAACAGCCGCCCGTGTTAAAGCGCCCGTGATTATCCAGTTTTCGAATGGTGGCGCTGCCTTTTATGCCGGCAAAGGCATTAAGCCGAGCAGCGGCGTGCGCCCTGATGTTTTAGGGGCGATTGCCGGTGCTAAACACGTGCATACTTTGGCGGAAGAATACGGCGTGCCGGTTATCCTGCATACCGACCACTGCGCGAAAAAATTATTGCCGTGGATTGACGGACTGCTTGAGGCGGGCGAGAAACATTTTGCCGAAACGGGAAAACCGCTGTTTTCCTCTCATATGCTGGATTTATCGGAAGAATCCATCGAAGAAAATATGCAGATTTGCCGCGAATATCTGGCACGCATGGACAAAATGGGCATGACGCTGGAAATTGAAATCGGCATCACCGGCGGCGAAGAAGACGGTGTGGACAATTCGGACGTGGACGAGTCGCGCCTATACACCCAGCCGGAAGATGTGCTGTACGTCTATGACCAATTAAATCCCATCAGCCCGCGCTTTACCGTGGCGGCGGCATTCGGCAACGTGCATGGCGTGTACAAACCCGGCAATGTGAAATTAAAACCTTCTATTTTGGGCGATTCGCAAGCATTTGTGTCTAAAGAACGCAATTTGCCGGAAAAATCGATTGATTTCGTCTTCCATGGCGGTTCCGGTTCCAGCCGCGAAGAAATCCGCGAAGCCATCGGCTACGGAGCGATTAAAATGAACATCGACACCGACACCCAATGGGCGGCATGGAGCGGCATTTTAGACTTCTACAAAGCCAATGAAGCCTATCTGCAAGGACAATTAGGCAATCCGGAAGGACCTGATGCGCCGAATAAAAAATACTACGATCCGCGTGTTTGGCTGCGCAAAATGGAAGAAGCCATGTCCAAGCGCTTGGAACAATCTTTTGATGATTTGAATTGCCGCGATGTGCTGTAATTCTTAAGTTCGTAAAAAACCGCCTGTTTGACATCAGGCGGTTTTTTTATAACCGATTAAAATAAAAATGAAAGGAGCAGAAATGCAAATATTCAGTATAGACCCCGAAGCCTTTCTCGGTGGCATTATCGCGCAGATACCGCCCCATAAAGTGTGTCTGATGAGAGGCTGATATTGGCGGTGAAGCAATACGGCTAAGCGGAAGCGGAAGATTAGTTGAGTGGAATGGCGGTAAATATAGTACCTTAACTTCAAAATGAGACTTAGAGATACACATTTTGTCAGGAGAAGCGCTTAGAATAATCTCATTTTGAAGTTAAGAGACTATAACACGCTAGGTGGCGAGTAAACAATTGAATAATCATAATAGGAACGTGCAATCGGAAGAAATATCTATTGATACGCTGATTGTTGTAAAATGGTTTTTTAAATAAAATCCTATAGGAGAGAAGATAATGGAATTTTCTTTAGATAAAAAGATACGCTTTGAGCAAGTGAAAGGCGTGGGCACAATAGAAGCTACATTGCTGCCTAATCAGCGGGTATATACTTTTATTGGTGAAAATGGCGTAGGGAAAACGAAGTTTTTAGAAAGCTTATTTAGTACATTATTATTTAGTAGTAATATTGTAAAAAATAAGATTTCTTGGGTGGATCCAAATTTTATTCCATTCAAATTATTGAATTTAGATGGAAATACTTTTGAAGTAATAAAGGGTTTTAACAAAGATAGTAATCCTTTCAAAAATATAGAATATTCATTGCCCTTTGTATATCTTTCTGCACAGCAGCGAGGAAGAATTACCAGGCATGGACAAAGTATCAGTCATATTGGTAATAAAAAAGAACGTTTGGAAAATTATATAGAATATATATTGAATGGATTTAATAGTAATCCTGAAATTTTGAAAAATTTGAATATGGATGTTGATCTTGAAGAATGGATCGTGCAAAGAGCGCAATCTGCTAATCCTTATCAAGCAAAAGAAGATAATCGAGAAATTGAATTGACTACGCTTTTGTTCTTATTGAATAAGGTAGATGACAGAATTGATTCCAAATTTATTCAGATATCCGGTGATAATCGTGTTTTTATTCAAATAGAAGGACAGAAAAGAGAGTTGTCTGAACTTTCAAGCGGGTTTTCATCAATTTTAAAAATAATTCAATCAATTATTGCCGGTTATAGCTATTTTACTAATGAAAGCCAAATTGCTAATGTACAGGGGTATGTATTAATTGATGAAATTGAAAGCCACCTACATAATCAATGGCAAGTGAAGATTATTCCTTTGTTAAAGCAATTGTTTCCAAATACAACATTTTTTATTACTACTCATTCGTCATTGGTAATCAGTCAGTTAAATCATGGTGAAGCCTATCGTTTGCAACGTTATCAAGATGGTATAGTTTATGCAAAATTAATTGATTACCCAAGTACAGTTTCATTTATTGATTTATTAGACGATACCTTTGATGTTAATTTAAATAAATTAAAAATCAAATGGGTAGAGGATGAGGGACAGCGAGAAGCCAAACAAGCATTATTACAATTAGTGCAGAAAGAATTGGCAAACTTGGAGAGTGGTAAATGAAAAGGTATTTATTAGATACAAATTATCTGATTTATTTGGCAGATCCTAAAGCAGATTCAACTAAAAAAGCCGAGGTGTTGCGTGATTTCGAAGATAAGTTGCAAGCCTCTGACGCACTGTTCTTTTTAACACCTTTAATTCGTCATGAAGTTTTGCGCGGCGTAGATTGGAATGATACAGATAGATTAAAGAAACTAAAAGAAGCATTAAGACGAATTCAAACTATTGAAATAAATAATGGTATTTCTGATTTGGCTAGAAATTTATTTCGTTTGGATAGGGCAAAACAAGAACTAGTAAAGCAAAAGCAGAGTGGTGAAAAAAATATTGAAAAATATCAATTTGATATGTTTCATTTTGCTACGGCAAAAATATATAATTTAGAGATTCTTTCAAAAGATCGTGATATGAAAGCAATAGGCGCTTTATATGAGCAATATGAACGCGAGAAAAATGATAATTTTTGATAATATTTTTATTAACTATTTGTTTTATATATCAGTAAATAGCGAGAGATATCGGGCTGCGGGCGTAAGGGTTCTGAGATGACATTGGTATCGAGCAGAATCATTCGAATGAGACTGCCGCTTCGGTGCTGTTGTCGCGCAGATTATCCCAATCCATGCCGCCTGATTCCTGACCGATGGCGGAGAGCATCGAGCCTAATTTTACTTTGTGCTGACTGAGGGCAATATTGTCCAAAATCAGGCGGATTTCCGTTTTCGTGCTGTGACCGGCGGCACGGGCGCGCATTTTGATGGCATGGCGGGTGGCTGCGGACAGGTTTTTGATGAAAACAGAGGGCATGGCGGCTCTTGATGGCTGGCAGAGCGTCTTATGCTATCTTTATTCAAAAGTGCTGGCAATATGGCAGGGCGATTCTTAGCCGAACAGGGCAATCAGCCACAGGATGCCGATTAGGCACATTGCCATGAATTGCGCGGCGGAGCCGACGTCTTTGGCGCGTTTGGCAAGCGGGTGTTTTTCCAAGGAAATGTAGTCGATGGTCGCTTCAATGCCGGTGTTGAAGAGTTCGACGATGATGGAGAGAAAGGAGGCGGCGATGAGCATCATGCGTTCGGCGGCGCTGAAGTCGAAGCACCATACGGCGATGAATAAAACGGCATTGCCGATGCTGAGTTGGCGGAAGGCGGCTTCGTGGCGAAAGGCGGCGATAAAGCCGTCTTTGGAGTAATGGGCGGCGTTGATGATGCGCTGCCAGCCGTCTTTGCCTTTCATGTCGTTGGTTTTGATGTCTTTGTCTTCCATGAGTGGTCTGTCCTTGTTCAGAGTGTTTTGCGATAGGGGCGCGAGTTGCGCGCGCGGTTGTAGTTGTCTTGTTTTTTCTGCGGCAGTTCGCTGATGTCAATCGGCGTGAAGCCGCGTTCTTCAAACCATTGTCCTGTTTGGGTGGTGAGTAGGAAGAGGCTGCGCAGTCCTATGCTACGGGCGCGTTTTTCCAGTTCGGCGAGCAGGTAGTCGGCGCGGTGGTGTTGGCGGTATTCGGGAGCGACTGCCAGACAGGCGAGTTCGGCGGTCTGTTCTTGCGGATAGGGGTAGAGGGCGGCGCAGGCGATGATGGTGTTGTCGCGCATGAGGACGTGGAAGTGTTCGATTTCTTGTTCCAGCGTGGCGCGGCTGCGCGGCACGAGTATGCCTTGTTCTTCCATGGGACGGATGAGGGCGATGATGTGGTTGATGTCGTCGGCGGTGGCTGGGCGCAGTTGGTCGTAGTGTTCGGTGGTTACCATGATGCCTTTGCCGTCGCGGGTGAAGAGTTCTTGCAGGAGTGCGCCTTCGCGTGCGTGGTCGATGAGATGCACGCGGGCGATGCCTTGTTCGCAGACATTAGCGGCGAGGTTGAGGCGTTGGCAGAGCCATGTGTCGGGGTATTGGCTGTGACGGGCGGCGGCGGGGTTGAGTTGGTGCGGGTATTGGGCGGCAAGGTAGTTTTCGACTTGGGCGCTGAGGTAGATGAGTTTGTCGGCTTTGACGGCGGCGGCGGTGGCGGCAGCGATTTCGTCGCTGTTGAGGTTGTAGCATTCGCCGGTGTTGCTGAAGCCGATGGCGTTCATGAGGACGATGGCGTGGTCGGCAAGGTGTTTGCGGATGGCTTCGGTGTGGATTTTGCGGATGCTGCCGGTCATGGCGAAGTCAATGCCTTTGAGGATGCCCAGCGGTTTGGCGGCGAGGTAGTTGCCGCTGCTGATTTGAACGGCGGCATCTTGCATGGGGGAGTTGACTGCACCCATGGAGAGGGTGGCTTCAATGGCGAGTTGTACGCTGCCGGCGGCGTTGATGATGGCGGGCATATGGGCTTTTTCGCTGATGCGGTAGTTGCCGCTAAAGCGGGAGCTGAGTCCTGCGGCGGCAAGGTTGCGCTCGATTTGGCGGCGAATTGCCGGCACGAGTATGAGGCGGATGCCGAGGCTGTGCAGGAGGGCGCAGTCGTGCAGCATGGCGGTCATGTGCGGATTGTCGAAGTCGGCTTCAAAATGCAGGACGAAGGTTTTGCCGCGGTGGCGGTGGATGTAGGGCGCGGCTTGGCGGAAAAAGGAGAGAAAGTCTTGGCTATTCATGGTGGATGGTGATGGCTAGGGGAAGGTGGTCGGAGGCGCGAAAGGGCAGGATTTGCGCATCGGCTGCCAAGCGGCTGTTAAAGAGCGCATGGTCGAGGGCTTTTTGCGGTTTCCAGCTGGGAAAGCTGGCTTGCTGTCTGCCGAGCAGGCGGTAGCCGTGTTCGGTCAGAATGCGCAGCGCGCTGCTGTCGGGGCGGCAATTCAAATCGCCGCAAATCAGAATGTTGTCATGGTTTTGCAATCGGGTGCGGATAAAACGCAATTGGCGGTGTTGGTCGAGTTTGCCGAGGCTTAAATGGGTGTTGGCAATTATAAGCGTGTCTTGGGCGTTCAGGTCGATGCTTGCCGCCAATACGCCGCGCCCTTTAATTTGCGAGGGCAGGGGGCTGTCTAGAATGATATTGAGGGGGTGGCGGCTGAGAATGAGATTGCCGTGCAGGGACAGTTGTCCGACGCGGCGGTTGGTTTGCACCGCATCATAGGGAAAATCGGTCAGTTCCAGCAACTGTGCATGCTGGCTTTTAAAGCCGTTGCGCAGTCCGCCCAGTTCGATTTCCTGTAGGCAGACGACATCGAAATCGCGCAGAAATTCGGCAATCCGCTCAAGATTGCGCTTTTTGGCGGGAGTGGGCAGGAGTTGCCGTGGCCATTGGTAGCTGTAGCTGAGGTAGCTGTTCGAATGAATCGCGGCTTGGATGTTGTAGCTTAAAATGCGCATGATAGATTGGGTAAAATCCTGAATTATATAGTGGCATTTGCTTGAATGCCATATGCCGCAAACGCCGCCATACGGCTTATGCGATAATAAGCGTTTTTGACCTTTGAGGAAGATATGAAAAACCCGATGATTTTTGCATGGCTGTTCTCGTTTTCTGGTCTGATTTGGGCGCAGACGGCAAGCCCTTTATTCTCTGTTACGCCGACTCCGGCACCCGTACCGGAAGGCAGACCCAGCAATATCGCGGCGGAGATTCCGGCGGATATTTTGCGCGAGAACGAGCGTTTTTTCACGATTAGCTCGGAAAACGATTTGTTCGGATCCGGACGCGACCGCGATTATACCAACGGCATCCGTTTGACGTATTTTGATGTGGGGCGCGATCAGCCTGCCTTAATTCATTGGCTGGACAGGGTATTGCCGATGTTCCAAATCAATAAAACCACGACCAGCTATTATTCGCTGGGGCAAAATATTTATACGCCGCATGATATTTCGGCGGCGGATGTGATTGAGGGCGACCGCCCTTATGCCGGCTTTTTATACGGCTCGATCGGCGTGAGCACGGCGGTGGATAATTATATTGATGATGTTGAATTGACCTTGGGCATGGTCGGTCCTTCTGCTTTGGGCAAGCAGGTGCAGACGGAGTATCATAAACTGATTGATGCGGAAAAACCCGCGGGCTGGGCACATCAGATTTCTGACGAGCCTGTGGCGATGCTGTCTTGGGAGCGTACTTATCCGGGGCTGTGGCGCAGCAAAATCGGCGATAGCCTGTACACCCGCTTTAATCCGCATTTCGGCGTCACTTTGGGAACGGTGTATACCTATGCTAATGCGGGATTCAGTCTGGATTTGATGCCGCAGGATATGCCTTGGCAGACCCGCCCTGTGCGCGTGCGTCCCGCCATTTCGGGCAGCGGATTTTTTGAAACGCCGAAGAGCGGACATTCTTGGATGCTGTTTGCCGGCTTTGACGCCCGAGCGGTGGCACGCAATATCTTCCTTGACGGCAACACCTTTAAAGACAGCTATAGTGTGAAAAAAGAACCGATTGTCTATGATGCGGAAATCGGCGCGGCCTATACTTATCAGCGCCTGCGCTTAAGCTATATCTTTAACTGGCGCAGCAAAGAATTCAAATCCCCGTACAGCAAAGAATCGACCTTCGGCTCGATTTCCTTGAATTACCGCTTTTAAATGTCGGCGGCGGGAATTACTCTTTATCGCGCCACCATGAGCGACTAGGACTGTGGGCGGAAAAAACCTCGCCCATCAGCGGCGTCAGCATATCCACGCCTGCTCTCTGTGCTTCTGCGCTGCTGGCGATTACAGGGGCGTTCCAAGCATGCGGCGATAAGGCGTAAGCGCCCCAATGTATCGGCATCAAGCGGCGGGCTTGCAGGTCAAGTGCCGCTTTGACGCTGTCTTGCGGCTGCATATGATTGTCGCGCCAAGCCGCGTGATATTGTCCGTTTTCAATAAAAGCCACATCGAAGCCGCCGAATTTTTGCCCGATTGCGGCGAAATGCGCGCCGCCGCCGTAGAAACTGTCGCCGGAAAAATAGAATTTTTCCTGTGCATCGCACAATGCATAGCTACAACACAGCGAGCGGTTGCCGTCAAACAGATGCCGCCCCGAATAATGCAGACTGGGCAGGGCATGCAGGCGCACTGCGTCAGATACATCTAAAAACTGCCACCAATCCAGCTCCTGTATGCGTGCTTTGGAAACGCCGCATTGCGCCAACCATTTTCCCAAACCCAGCGGTACGGCAAATCGACACTGCTTTTGGCGGGCAAAAAAACCTATAGCGTGGCGGTCAAGATGGTCATAATGATTGTGGCTGATGACAATCCAATCCATTGGCGGCAGGGCTTTTAGCGGCGCAGGCGCTGCCTGAAAACGTTTCGCCATTATCGGAATCGGCGAGGCATAGCGGGCAAAAACCGGGTCAAAGAAAATCTTTTGCCCTTGCATCTGCGCCAAAAGGCTGGAATGTCCGAACCAAATGAATTGCGCCTGCGGATTGGGTGCAAGAAAATCCGCCCAATTCGGCGAAGACATGGGCAGCGCCTCGGACGGGCGGTAGCGTTGCGGCAAAAAAATCAACTGCGCCATTGCCCGACAAGTGCCGAGCGGATGCAGCGGTGCACGTTTAGCCGTCGGGAAACGCCGTTTGTGCTGTTGAGGCGCTTGCGCTTCTAGGATGTTCATTTAAGGCAAAGTTTTTAAGGACGGGTATGAAAAAAGCCTCGCATCGGCGAGGCTTTGTCAGTATGGCGATTACTCGCTGACAGTAATGCCGCCTTTCATCACAGCATAGTGACCGGGGAAGCTGCAGAAGAATTCGTATTCGGTACCGGCTTCCAAACCTTCGGTTTTGAAAGTCACAGAATCTTCTTGACCGCCGCCAATTAATTTGGTGTGGGCAACAATGCGCTCATCACCTTCTTTGATGTACTCTTTAGCAGGACCGGCAGCAATAGCGTCTTTAGCGACGGCTTCCATATCGGCTTTTTTGGTTACTACCACATTGTGTCCCATTGCCACCGCAGGCAATTTACCGACATGTTTTAAAGTGACGGTGAATTCAGGGCATTCGCTTTTATTGATGCTGAATTCTTTCACGTCGAATTTCATCGCGTCATCACCGGAAATAGTGATAGCGCATTTGTCAGCACCGGCTGCTGCAGCTTCTTCGGCTTTTGCAGCCTCTTGCGCCATCGCGTTCATGCTTAAAGCAGCCAATAATGTTGAAATCATCAATTTTTTCATAGAAGTTCCTCTTCAGTTAATCAAAATAATGCAATTTGCATTGTGCTGATAATAGCGCAATTATCGTCTTGAGGTAAAGTTATTAAACAAAATGGTAAGGTGTTGATAGAAATCAATCCTAAGCGGGACTTAATAAGTCGGCGGAATACTTTGTCAATCTTGTTATTTAAGGCTATGATGCGATGTTTGATTATTGATTTGTCTTAATGAGGATTTATGAAAAATACAGATGATTTGCGCATTACCCAAATTCGCGAACTATTGCCGCCGATTGCTTTGCTGGAAAAATATCCCCTAAGCCAAGCGGCGGCGGAAGTTACGCAAACCACGCGCGATAAGATTCATGCCATGCTGCACGGACAAGACCGCCGTTTACTGGTCATTATCGGACCTTGCTCGATTCATGATACCGAGCTGGCGAAAGATTACGCCCGCCGCTTGCTGCCGCTGCGCGAGCAATATCAAGACAGCCTTGAAATCGTTATGCGGGTCTATTTTGAAAAACCGCGCACCACGGTCGGTTGGAAAGGCTTTTTAAACGATCCTTTCTTAGACGGCAGCTTTGCCATCAATGACGGCTTGCGCCACGCCCGACATCTATTATTATCGCTCAATGAAATGGGCATGCCGGTGGCGACCGAGTTTTTAGACATGATTACCCCGCAATACATTGCCGATATGGTTGCATGGGGCGCAATCGGCGCGCGTACCACCGAAAGTCAAGTGCACCGCCAATTGGCATCGGGCTTATCCTGCCCCGTAGGCTTTAAAAACGCCACTAACGGCGACATGCAGGTAGCCGTTGATGCCATCGCTTCCGCCAATGCGCCGCACGCCTTTTTATCCGTTACCAAATTCGGGCATTCCGCCATTGTGAACACCAAAGGCAATGAAGATGCGCATATTATCCTGCGCGGCGGCAGCAAAGCGCCGAATTACGATGCGCAATCGGTCGCCGACTGCGAAGCCCTATTGGAAAAAACAGGACTGCCGGCAAAAATTATGATTGATTTCAGTCACGCCAATTCCTTAAAGCAATATGAGCGGCAAATGCTGGTCGGTGCAGATGTCTGCGCGCAAATCCAAGCGGGAAATGCGGCGATTTTCGGCGTGATGATTGAAAGCCATTTGGTCGCCGGCAGCCAAAAATTGATTGACGGCAAAGCGGAAGTTTATGGACAAAGCATTACCGATGCCTGCATCGGTTGGGAAGATACCGAGAAAATTCTTGCCGAATTGGCACAAGCCGCCAAAGCGAGAATGGCATGAAAAACGCCTTTTTCATTGTCTTGATAGGGGCGGCATTGGCAAGCTGCGCCAATCAACAGGGTACGGGCGTCGGGCAGCAGCTTGCCGCCACATGGCTGAATAATGAATGCCACCGCTATATCGAAGGGCAGCAAATTTGGCAGCTGGGCAAAATTGCCTTGGGTAATGATGCCGATTTCTATAAAAAGCAGGTCTGCCAATGCGCTTCGCAGGAAGCGGCAAAAAATATGAACACTGAGCAAATGATCGGGTTGGCGAACGAGCGTAAGCGCCCGCAGATTTTACTTGAGATGATTGCGCCGACGGTGGTGGTTTGTTATCGGGAATTAAAAGGTCTGTTTTAATCCTGCTGCAAAAGCATATGAGAAAGCGCTGAATGCCGTTTTTTTGAAGTTAAAAGGCGATATTTATTAATAAGCGCTATAATAGGCGGCGCATTTAATTGAAATGCCCCTAACGTTTAAGGAATCAATATGAAAAAATTATTAGCGATGAGTTTATTAGCCGTATGCAGCCATCATGCCTTTGCACAAATGGAGAGCTTTGACGACATTTTCCACACAGGAGAGGAATCTGAGAAAGTTGCCGAATCGATGATGCAGGAAGTGATGATGTCGGTGATGACTGCCGCTATGGCAAACGGCGGCAAAGAAATCGATGAAAAAGAAGTCGCTCAAAAAATGTTTCAAGGTATGTCAAAACATGCTGAACCCTTGAAAGCGGCGATGCAGAAAGATTGCGCTGCAGAGGAAGATGCCAAGGCTTGCGCTTGTTTTTATGATCAAGTCGATTTAAAAGAGATGTTTTCTGCTCTGGAAAGAGCGGTCGTGAATGCGAAATCTGAGGAAGATGTCGATAAATTGATGCGCCCTTATATGGAAGGCGTGGAAGCGAAAAAAGCGCAGTGTAAATTAGACTAAGCACGACGCATTGCCGATGAATATCATCAAAGAATGGAAAAATTTAATATAGTCAATTCATGACAAAGTTGCACGCCTAAAAATATCAAGCTTTACTATTGTGCGGGCTAACATATAAAAGCTGTGTCTTTATTTGAGCTGAATTGACTATACATTGATTTTATGTTTCTACTTCTTTGATTCGCATAAAGGCTAGGAATTCCTAGCCTTTTTTATGTTCCAAATCACCAAGTCATGCCGGGGGTTTTGACCGGCGCATCCCAGTATTTGAGAAGCGTGTCGTCCACGCGGGTTAAGGTAATGGAGATGCCTTGCATATCCAGCGAGGTGCAGTAAGAACCGACAAGACTGCGGGCAATTTCAATGCCCTGTTCTGCGCAGCGCTGCTGCAGACGATGATAGACGCCGTACAGTTCTGATACCGGTACGCTGCCGAGATTGTTCACTAAGGCAATGACTTTATCGCCGCTTTTCAACGGACTTTTCTCGCTGACTTCTTCGTCCCAAGCGCGACTTTCTCTGTTCCAGTTGCGCAGGGTGCGGCTGTAGGTGCCATTTTCAATCAAGGTAGCGAACATTTGATCGACGACGGTATCAAGATTTTGATATTGACGGCGTTCGATGCCGGGTTCGCCGTGTATGCCGACGCCAAATTCGATTTCGTTTTCCGTCAATATGAAAGACGGTTTGCCGGCTGCCGGCACGGTGCAGGCGTCTAGGGCGATACCGATGGAGAAGCCTTCGTTATTGATGTGTTTGCCGAGTTGCACCAATTCGTCAAGACTGACGCCGTCGCGCGCCGCTGCGCCGAGGAGTTTTTCCATGATGACGGTATTGGCAACGCCGCGTCGTCCTGTCGTCCACGTGCTGTCTTTAACCGCAACGTCGTCATCAACCAGTACAAAACCAACATCTATGTCTAAATCTTGTGCCAATTCGGTGGCGGTTTCAAAATTCAGTACGTCGCCGGTGTAGTTTTTCACAATCAGCAATACGCCTTTGCCGGCATCGACCGCTTGCGCGCAGGCCAATACTTGGTCGGGCGTGGGCGAGGTAAAGATTTCTCCGGGCACACCGCCGTCTAACATGCCGTCGCCGATAAAGCCGCAGTGCATGGGTTCGTGTCCGCTGCCGCCGCCGCTGACCAAGGCGATTTTATCGGCTATCGGCGCGTCTTTTCTGGTGATGAAAGTTGGGTCGCTGTGTAATTTCAATCCGTCATGGGCGCTGACAAAGCCTTGCAATTGTTCCGTTAAAACGGTTTCTACACGGTTAATGAGTTTTTTCATAATGTATCATTCCTTATTAAAAATAAAGGGCTTAGTACGGTAAAGCACCAAGCCCTTGTGTTTATTTAGCCATCGGCTAATTAAAAATGTGATAAACGATGGCGGCTAAAATAGCACCTGCGACAGGACCGGCACATGGAATCCAGCCGTATTCCCAATCCGGACGGGTGTTGAATTTGCTGCCGATGAAGGTTAATACCGCGCGCGGCGCATTATCACGTGCCGGGTTGATGGCATAACCTGTGGTTCCGCCTAAGCTCAAACCGATTGACCACACTAAGAGCGCGACCGGTAAAGCACCCAATGAGCCTAAGCCGATAGGCGTTGCGTCCGCCGTGCCGGGAGCGAATTCCGCGCCGACAATGTAAAGAATGACGAATATCAAAACGAACGTGCCGATGACTTCGCTGATGAAGTTGTTGCGGTAATTGCGGATGGCAGGCTCGGTGCAGAAGCATGCACGTTTAGCGCCCTCATCTTCCGTTACTTTGAAATGATCGATATACACGGTATAGACCAACAAAGCGCCCAAAGCACTGCCGATGAATTGCGCGATGATATAAGGTACGACGCTGCCCCAGGCAAATTTGCCGGCTGCCGCCAAACCGATGGTCACCGCCGGATTGAGATGCGCGCCTGAAGCGCCTGATACCAAGACTGCAACATAAACGGCAAATGCCCAAGCGGTGGTAATCACAATCCAGCCGCTGCTGTTACCTTTGGTGCCTTTCAGTACAACGTTTGCCACCACTCCATTACCTAACAATATCAAAATCATGGTACCGACGAGTTCTGACATAAAAGGACTCATAGCTTACTCCTCAACCCACTGTTGTGCCGCTTTCACTGCTTTGTTCCAATAGCGCAAGATTTTTTCCAGTTTTTCTTTTTCCATCTCAGGACTGAAACTGCGATCTCGCTGCCATTGGTCGCTGATTTCTTCGGTACTGTTCCAGAAACCGACTGCCAAACCTGCCAAATAGGCGGCTCCTAAAGCAGTGGTTTCCAATACTTTCGGACGAATAATATCGAATTGGAAGACATCGGCTTGAATTTGCATGAGCAAATCACTGGCAGATGCGCCGCCGTCAACACGGAATTCTTGGGTTTCCTGACCGACGTCTTTTTCCATTGCCCGCACGATGTCATGCACTTGCAGAGCAATGCCTTCTAAGGTCGCGCGTGCGATGTGGGCGTCGGTGGTGCCGCGCGTGATGCCGATGATGGTGCCGCGCGCGTATTGATCCCAATAAGGTGCGCCCATGCCCGCCAAGCAAGGTACGAAATAGACGCCGCCGTTGTCTTCAACGGTTGCCGCCAAGCTGTTAATCGCATCGGAGGTACGGATGGCACGCAAGCCGTCGCGCGCCCATTGAATGGCCGCTCCACCTACGAATACGCCGCCTTCCAGCGCATAAGTGATTTTATCGCCGATTTTCCAAGCAACGGTCGAAAGCAGATTGTTTTTCGATTCCACCACTTCCTCACCGGTATTCATCAGCAGGAAGCAGCCGGTGCCGTAGGTGTTTTTGACCATGCCTTTTTTGGTACACATTTGTCCGAATAAAGCCGCTTGTTGGTCGCCGGCAATCCCTGCAATCGGCACTTTGCCGCCCAGAATGTAGCGACTATCGACATAGCCGTAAATTTCGCTGGAAGATTTGACTTCCGGTAGCAGCGATTTAGGCACTTGGAAGAGTTCGAGCAATTCATCATCCCATTGCATGGTGTGAATGTTGAACAACATGGTGCGGCTGGCATTACTCGGGTCGGTTACATGCACTTTGCCTTCGGTCAAACGCCATACCAGCCAGCTGTCCACCGTGCCGAATGCCAATTCGCCTTTTTCCGCTTTCTCGCGCGCGCCTTCGACATTATCCAAAAGCCAACGCACTTTGCTGGCGGAGAAATAGGCATCGATGACCAATCCTGTTTTTTTGCGGATGAACTCTCCGTGCTCTTCTTTCAAGCTGTCGCAATAGCGCGCGGTGCGGCGGTCTTGCCAGACAATCGCGCGCGCAATCGGTTCGCCGGTTTTTCTGTCCCAAATCATCGTGGTTTCGCGTTGGTTGGTAATCCCCACCGCCGCGATTTCATCTTCACGCACCCGCGCTTTGGCAATCGCTTCCTGCATGACGGAAAGCTGCGTACTCCAAATCGCTTCGGGGTTGTGTTCTACCCAGCCCGGCTCCGGAAAATGCTGCGTGAAATCTTTTTGTGCAACGTTTACGATTTCTCCTTGGTGATTAAATATAATCGCACGCGAAGAAGTAGTGCCTTGGTCAAGGGCAATCACGTATTTTGTCATGTCTAATCTCCTGTTTCTCTATGATTTATGACAAAGTATATTGCGCGACTAAGGATTTGAAGCTCTCAATCTCGCTATTTAGGCGAACGCTGTCCCAATTCAGACGCGTCGCCATAAATTCTGCGACTTTCTGTGCCGCTTCGCCGGCAGCGCGGGCGTCTAAGAATAATAAACGGATACGGCGCGCCAATACGTCTTCCAGTGTCAGCGCCAGTTCATGCTCAATCGCCCAAGCCACTTGCGCCAAAGTATAAGGATAGTTAGCGTGAATTTTCTCTGCCAATTGACTGTCTTGTACAGCTAAAGCATTAATTTTTTCCGCATCCGAACCATAAACTGCCATATGGCTGTCGTCTAAATGCGCGCCGCTGAGGCTGCCATGCAATGCCATATCCACCGTTTGACAGGCTTTCTGCGGTAATAAGCCGGCATTAATCGCAGCATCGACGGTATCTTCGGCCATTTGGCGGTAAGTTGTCCATTTGCCGCCGAAGATATGCACCAAACCGGAATTGCTGACCTCGACTTTATGGCTGCGCGAGACTTCTTTAGTGGATTTGCCCTCTTCTTTCGGCGCGGCAAGCGGACGCAGCCCGACGAAAATGCTGCGCACATCGGCGCGCGTCGGTGCGCGTTTGAGGTAATCTTTGGCGGTTTTGAGAATGAATTCAATCTCTTCTTCCAAGGGCTTAGGCTCGTAATGCACGTCTTTAATCAAGGTATCGGTAGTACCGACCACTAATTTGCCATGCCAAGGCACAGCAAACAAGACGCGCCCGTCGCTGGTTTTCGGCACCATCAAAGCATCCTCGCCGGGCAGGAAATCGCCGTCGATAACGATATGCACGCCTTGACTAGGCACAATACGCGCTTTTTCGCCGGGTTCGTCCATCGCAATGATGTCATTGGCAAAAACGCCTGTGGCATTGATGATAGCTTTGGCTTTCAAATTGTATTCCGTGCCACTGATAGCGTCTTTGCAGCTCAGTCCGCAAATTTTGCCTTCCGCATTTTTCTCCAAAGCCGTAACCGCGCAATAATTGAGTACGGTCGCGCCTTTATCGATGGCAGTTTGCGCCAAAGTCAAAGCCAAGCGCGCATCGTCGAATTGACCGTCGTAATAGCATACGCCGGCGCGCAGTTTTTCTTCTTTAACGCCGTTTAAACGTCGGCGTGATTCTTGTTCAGACAGATAGCGCGTTTTGCCAATACTGAGTTTGCCGGATAAGCGGTCATAAAGCCATAAGCCGAAGGTGTAATAAGGAGCGGTCCACCATTGTTCGCCGGGGATAATAAAGGCTTGGTTTTTAAACAAATGCGGTGCGTTTTTGGCAAGACGTCCGCGTTCGCGCAAAGCCTCGCGTACCAATGCCACATCGCCTTGTGCCAAATAACGTACGCCGCCGTGTACCAATTTGGTCGAACGGCTGGAAGTGCCTTTGGCAAAATCTTTGGCTTCCAATAATAGTGTAGCGTAACCGCGACTCGCCGCATCAAGCGCCGCGCCCAGTCCTGTTGCACCGCCGCCGATAATAATCAGATCCCATTCTTCTTGGGTGGATAATTTTTCTATTCCAGCTGCTCTGTGCATATTACTGCTCCTCATGTTCGAAAATGCAGAATGTAGCACCTGCATGATTTTTTTGACAAGATAAATATGTCATGAAATTGATAAATAACGGTGTTTTTTAGCAATTTTAAGTGGGAAATTCCGCAAATTTTATGTGATTTTTTAGAAATCGTATTCATAAAGCTTAGAGTTGGGTAGCTTGCACCGTATAAAGTAACTTGCACCGTATAAAGAGGACAACAGTGATTTTATTCGCCAAAGATGACATATAGGTAAGTTAAGCGGTATGATGCGGATTCGTTTAGACACCAAGGAGCTTTAGAGAATGTCTTATCAGAAAAAAAGAGTGCCGGTATTGGCACTGGGCTTAATGCTATTTGCTTTGTTTTTTGGCGCTGCCAATCTGATTTTTCCGCCTTTTTTAGGTTTACAGGCCGGCGAACAAGTGCAGTCTGCAATTTTAGGCTTTTTAATCACGGGCGTGGGCTTGCCGCTCTTAGCCATTGTCGCAGTTGTGCAAAGCGGCGAATATGAATTGGAAAAACTGGCAGGGCGGGTGCATCCGATTTTCGGAGTAGCTTTTACGGTGGCTTTGTATTTATCCATCGGTCCTTTATTCGCTATTCCGCGCACCGCAACGGTGTCTTATGAAATCGGCATCATGCCCTTTATCGACGAGGCAAGCGACACAACAAAAGCGGTTTTGCTGTTTTGCAGCAGTGCGGTATTTTTCGGCATTGCCTGCTTTTTGGCATTAAGCCCGAGCAAATTGGTCGATCGTATCGGTAAAATCCTGACGCCTCTGCTGTTATTAGCGATTGCCGGCCTGATTGCCGCGGCAATTATCTCACCCTTAGGCGGAGAAGAAGCAGTGCTGCCTGCGGCACAGGCGGACTATGCCAGTCAAGCAATGGTTAAAGGCTTTTTAGAGGGATATAACACCATGGATGCTTTGGCAGCATTGGTCTTTGTGGTGATTGTCATCAATGCGATTAAGGCATTCGATGTGCAAGATTCCTTATTAGTCAGTCAATTGGCTTTTAAGGCTGCTTTGATTGCCGCCTTCTGTTTGGCAACGGTATATTACTTTATCAGTCTGCTTGGCGCCGCCAGCGTGCATTTGGGCATGGAAATGAAAAACGGCGCACAAATCCTTGCTGCCGTCACGCAGCATTATTTCGGCTTGGCGGGAAAAATCGTCTTGGCAAGCATTGTCTTATTGGCTTGTTTGACGACCGCTGTCGGTCTGATTAGCGCTTGCGCAAGCTATTTTACGCAATTATATCCGCGCCTTAGCTATCGTCAATACGCTTATTTATTCACCTTGGTCTCGTTGATTTTGGCTAACAAAGGTTTGAGCGGAATTATCGCCTTCTCTATTCCGGTATTGGTCTTGCTCTATCCTTTAACGATTGTATTGGTTGCCTTGCTTTTGTTGGATAAATTATTTGCCGGCAAAACACATGTGTATGCCTTAACCATGTTTATCACCTTGGTATTTGCCTTAATGGATAGCTATCAGGTCAGTTTCGGTTTTAGCGATGTGCTGAAGCAATGGCTGAGCGAAAATCTGCCTTTGTACCAATACGGTCTGGCATGGTTGCCGCCGGCCTTTATCGTGTTTGTGATTTCTGCTCTGATTCCGCGCAATCATCGCTAATCTCCGGCAGGGACAGCGGCGCTAAAAATACTAAAGCCGTACCGCTGTTCCAAGACATGCCTGCCGTCTCTGCCTGCATCTCATTGCGCGCAAAGGCGGCAATATGCGCTTCTGCGGTGGCGTTTTCTACCGTCCAACGTAATCCCCGATAAGACAAAGCCTGCAAAGTATCAAAAGCAAAGAGGCTGACCTTATCTCCCACGCTGCCTTGCCACTGAATACTTACTTTTCCCTGTGCCTTCACAATTGTGGCATTGTTGCGCCAGAGAATCGCAGGTGCGGCAATTTGCGGCAAGACCCATAAATTGGCAAATTCATGATCCGCTTCATCACCGCCGCTGCCTAAGATATAGAGCACACTGTTTGGAAAATGCTTGTCCGCATATGCCAGTGCCAATTCAAAATCGGTTTGGGATTTATCGCTTGGGAATGTGCTGCGCACAATGGCGCTGCGCTTTGCGTTTATTTCGCTGCTGTCAAAATCGCCAATCCACAAATCCACAGTCCAAGCGCAGGTTTCGGCATATGCAATGCCGCCGTCAACAGCAATCACAAAATCCTCTTTATCAGGCGCAATAGGGGCAGGGCTATAATCGCCGGCAAGTAAAATCCAAACTTTTTTTCTATGCATCTGTGTTACTTCATGTGGAAAAGGGAGAAAATAAAACAAAATAAAACAAAATAAAAAATATGTAAATACGGATATTTGGCAATAAAACGGTAACAAACATTTGATAAGGTGCGCGGCAGAGTTTACACTGCTTATGCCCAAAAGGTAACTATCTTTATTTTTTATTGTTCAGGAGTGATTATGATTGGTTTTTTAAAACCGGCAGAACATAAGCCTCGCTTACCTGCCGAACAAATTGATCCCACTTATCGCCGCCTGCGTTGGCAGGTATTTGCCGGGATTTTCTTCGGCTATGCGGCGTATTATTTTGTCCGCCGCAATTTCGACCTTGCCATGCCGGGTATGATTGAAGCAGGCATGTATACCAAGGCGGAATTAGGCGGTATCGGCACGGCAATCGGTCTTGCTTATGGTTTGTCGAAATTCTTTATGGCATCCATTTCCGACCGCGCCAATGCCCGGGTTTTCTTATCGCTGGGTTTGGTCTTATCGGGCTTAACTATGATGGCAATGGGCTTGTTCCCTTGGGCGACCTCTAGCGCCTTCATCATCTTTGTATTGCTGTTTATCAACAGCTGGTTCCAAGGTATGGGCTGGCCGCCTTGCGGACGCACAATGGTGCATTGGTGGTCAAAATCCGAGCGTGGTACGATTGTATCGGTATGGAACTGTGCGCATAATGTCGGCGGTTTGATGCCTAGTGTGATGGTTTTATTGGCAGGTTTCATTTTCTTGCAAACCCACGGTGTAGAAGCCTCTCATAAAGATATTTGGCGCGAAGCTCTGTGGTATCCGGGTTTGGCAGCAACAGTTATCGCCATTCTTATTTTCTTCTTGATGCGCGATACGCCGCAATCTTGCGGATTGCCGCCGATTGAAGAATACAAAAACGATTATCCGGACGATTATGACGAAAAAACCTATGAGCATGAACTTTCAACCAAAGATATTTTCGTTACCTACGTCCTGAAAAACCGTTTGCTGTGGTACATTGCGGTTGCTAACGTCTTCGTTTATCTGATTCGCTACGGCATTCTTTCTTGGTCGCCGACCTATCTCAGCGAAGAAAAACACTTTGACTTCAAAGGCACCGCCTATGCTTACGGTATCTACGAATTAGCCGCTATTCCCGGTACCTTATTATGCGGTTGGGTATCGGATAAAGTATTTAAAGGCAAGCGCGGTTTGACAGGTTTTATCTTTATGATTTTAACCACGATTGCCGTTATCGCTTTATGGCTTAATCCGGCAACTCCGGTTGATGCGGCGGGTAATGTGGTGGCGGAATATGCCAATTTACCTTGGTATAAAAACCCTTATCAATTTACCGATTTCTTGCTCATGACCACCGTCGGTTTCCTTATTTATGGTCCGGTGATGTTGATTGGTTTGCATGCTCTGGAACTGGCACCTAAAAAAGCGGCAGGTACGGCAGCAGGCTTTACCGGTTTATTCGGCTATCTCGGCGGTACAGTGTCTGCTTCCGCTGTAGTCGGTTGGGCAGCGGAACATTACGGTTGGGACGGCGGTTTCTATGTGATGATCGCAGGTAGTGTTCTTGCCGTTATCTTGTTATTCATTACCATGATTGAAGAAGGCAAACATAAAGCGCGTATCGCTGAAAGCGAGCGTCTTAAGGTCTAATCTTCGATAGATAAGTAGAGAAAGGGAAGCATATGCTTCCCTTTTTTGCATTATGATGCGGGAAACTGAAAAAGTATAGTTGATTTATATAGTCAATTCAGATCAAATAAAGACACAGTTTTTATATGTTAGCCCGCACAATAGTAAAGCTTGATATTTTTTAGGTGTGCAACTTTGTCATGAATTGATTCTAATATACTCACCAAACCCCAAAATATAGTCTAAGAATTGAAAAACTGATACAAAGTGGCGAGTTGTATACGTTAGAGAAAGTACGGAAAAGTGAGTCGAAACTGTAACTATTTCTAAATTCTTTGACTATAGAGCTTTTCCATGTCTTTTACCCAGCTTTCATAGCGGTTGATGCTTTGAATGGCGCGCTCATTAGCGGCGTTGTATAGTTGAAGAATTGAAAAAATGGTACAAGGTAGCGAGTAGCAGGCAGTACAGTGAATGCGGCAAAGTGAATCGAATCTGTAACTCTTTTTAAATTCTTTGATTATATAGTCAATTCATAACAAAGTTGCACACCTAAAAATATCAAGCTTTACTATTGTACGGGATAACATATAAAAACTGTGTCTTTATTTGAGCTGAATTGACTATAGCATTCAATGTAGGCATTTAATTTCTCAGAATTGTTGTCCTGGGCAAAGCTAGGTAGGGTAGTCATCGCCAAGGCAATCGCGCAGCTTGATAGATTTCATATTCATCAATTTTCCTTATGTAAATAAAAGGGAGGGCGATAATAGCAGCAGATGAATAAATTTGCGACACTTTTTTAGGACTAGAGCTAGGGCTAGGATAGGTGATTATATTATAAGCAAAAAAGCCCGCTGTGGCGGGCTTTTGAGTGTGAAAACGCTCTTAGCGTTTTTTCTGCGGCGGAAGGTCGGTGCAACTGCCTTCAAAGACTTCTGCCGCTAGTCCGATGCTTTCGCCCAAGGTGGGGTGCGGATGAATGGTCAGGGCAATGTCGGCAGGAACGGCGTTCATTTCAATCGCCAATGCGATTTCGCCGATCATATCGCCGGCATTCGGGCCGACAATGCCGCCGCCGATGACGCGACCGTTGTTTTTATCGACAATCAGCTTGGTAAAGCCGTCTTCGCAGCCGTTGGCAATGGCGCGTCCCGATGCTGCCCAAGGGAAGACGGCTTTTTCAATCGCGATGCCGTCGTTTTTCGCACTCGCTTCGGTTACGCCGACCCATGCCACTTCCGGAGAGGTGTAGGCAACGCCGGGGATGACGCGCGCGTCGAAGAAGGCTTTGTGTCCGGCGGCGACTTCGGCGGCAACGTGGGCTTCATGCACGGCTTTATGGGCGAGCATGGGTTGTCCGACGATATCGCCGATGGCGAAGATATGCGGCTGGTTGGTACGCATTTGTTTGTCCACGGGGATAAAGCCGCGTTCGTCCACGTTCACACCTGCCGCTTCGATATTGAGGGCTTTGCCGTTCGGACGGCGTCCGACGGCGACCAGCACGCGGTCGTAGCGTTGCGCTTCGGCAGGCGCGCCTTCACCTTCAAAGCGCACGTAAATGCCGTCTGCTTTGGCTTCCGCACCCACGGTTTTGGTCTTGAGCATGAGGTTTTCAAATAAATCCGGATTGCGTTTTTGCCAGACTTTGACGAGGTCTTTGTCCGCTCCTGCCATCAGTCCGTCCATCATTTCTACGACGTCAATTTTGCTGCCTAAGGCGTGATAGACGGTCGCCATTTCCAAGCCGATGATGCCGCCGCCGACAACTAGCATTCTGGCGGGTACATCTTGCAGTTTCAGTGCGCCGGTGGAGTCAATCACGCGCGGGTCCTCGGGCATGAAAGGCAGTTTGACGCTTTCGGAGCCGGCAGCGATGATACACTGTTTGAATTGAATTTTTTTCTCGCCTTCAGCGGTGCTGACAGTGAATTCATGGCTGCCGCTAAAACGCGCTTCGCCTTGTATCACATTGACTTTGCGCGCTTTTGCCATGCCTGCCAATCCGCCGGTGAGTTTTTTGATCACGCCTTCTTTATGTGCGCGCAGGGCATCAAGATCGATTTCGGGTTTGGCAAAGCGGACGCCGCTTTTAGCAAGCGAGGCGGCTTCTTCCATGACTTCGGTAACATGTAACAAGGCTTTGGACGGAATGCAGCCTACGTTTAAGCATACGCCGCCTAAGGTGGAATAGCGCTCGATAAGGGTAACGTTCAAGCCTAAATCCGCTGCGCGGAAAGCGGCGGAATAACCGCCCGGACCGGCACCTAAGACGACTAAATCCACCGCGCCTTCAGGGGCTTTGCTCGATGCAGGGCTGTCGGCTGCGGAGTTTGCCGCCGCTGGTTCTGTTTTTTCGCTAGGCGTTTCAGTCGGTGGGGCAGTAGCGGTGTCGTCGGCGCTTTCAACGCTGCCGATTTGATCACCTGCTTTGACTTTATCGCCGACTTTGACGCTCAGATTGGTAATTTTACCCGCCGCAGTTGCCGGGACTTCCATTGAAGCCTTATCCGATTCAAGCACGATGAGTGAGTCGTCAAGAGCGACGGTGTCGCCGACTTTCACGAGAATTTCGATAACATCAACGGAATCAAAGTCGCCAATGTCAGGAATAATAAGAGGACTGTTAGCCATGGGAACTCCTGTGTGTGAAAATTAAGAAAGAGGATTGTGGGCAAGGAAACGTTCGGCATCAAGCGCCGCCATGCAGCCGCTTGCCGCCGAGGTAATCGCTTGACGGTAAATTTGATCGGCAACGTCGCCTGCGGCAAAAATGCCCGCGATGCTGGTTTGGGTCACATTGCCCTGCGAGCCGCCTTGTACGCGCAAATAGCCGTTATCCATTTCCAGCTGTCCTGCAAAAATGCCGGTATTGGGCTGATGCCCGATGGCAATAAAAATGCCGTCAACGGCAATCTCTTCGCGCTGACCGTTATTATTGACTAATCTTGCGCCGGTAACCCCGCTCTGATCGCCCAGCACTTCTTCTAATTGGCTGTTGAGTTTGAGTGCGATTTTGTCTTCGGCGACTTTTTGCATGAGTTCGTCAATCATGATTTTTTCCGCGCGGAAGCTGTCGCGGCGATGCACGAGGGTCACTTTTTCGGCAAGATTGGCAAGATAAAGCGCTTCTTCAATTGCGGTATTGCCGCCGCCGACCACAAGAACGGGTTTTTTGCGATAGAAAAAGCCGTCGCAAGTCGCACAGGCGGATACGCCGCGACCTTTAAATGCAGTTTCAGAAGGCAGTCCTAAATATTTGGCGCTGGCGCCGGTGGCGATAATTACGGCTTCGGCGCTATAGCTGTCGCGTTCGCCGTTCAGAGTAAAGGGGCGGGCGGAAAAATCGACCGATTGAATGTAGTCATTGATGATTTGTGTGTTGAAACGCTGTGCATGCGCCAGCATTTGTTCCATCAATACAGGGCCTTGAATACCTTCGGCAGCGCCCGGCCAGTTATCGACGTCCGTAGTGGTGGTCAATTGTCCGCCGGGTTCCAATCCGGAAATAATGACGGGATTCAAGCCTGCGCGCGCGGCGTAAATCGCCGCCGTGTATCCGGCCGGGCCGGAACCGATAATGATTAAGCGGTGTTTTTGCATGATTTTTCCTTGTTTGCGAGTCGTTCGGATACTTGCTCAACGATAGTTAGCAAGGCATTATAGCGGTTTCGGCACAAAATGGGGGAATGATGACAGTTACATGGGTTTTAGGTATCGATATCGGGCAGCGTAAAACGGGTTTGGCAATCGGGCAAAGCATGACCGGTTTAGCAAAGCCTTTGGCCTTATTGAAAATACCGGTGCGAACGCTGCAGGCGGCACATTTTCAGTCCTATATTAAGGAATGGAAGGTTAATGCGGTGGTCATCGGTTTACCGCGTTTGGTAGACGGCAAAGCGCATCCTTTGCAAGCCGAGATCGAAAGAATTGCCGAGGCTTTGCGCCAAGCATATCAATTGCCGGTGCATTATGCCGATGAGATGTTGAGCAGCCACGAAGCGCGGCAGCGTTTCGGCAAAAGAGAGGAGTATGACAGCGCGGCGGCGGCGGTCATGGTGGAGTCGTATTTTGCAGAGAATTCTTATCGCATTTAGGGCGTATTTGCGCTATGCTATCAAATGATTTTGGAATATGTTCACAGTTAGGAATAATAAGGAGTAGTTGTGGCTGGAAACAATAGTGATGTCAAAGTGTTAATTGTAGATGATAGCGGCACGATTCGTAAAACAGCGGAAGCTATTTTAGGCAAGGAAGGCTTTACGGTGGCAACTGCTGAAGATGGTTTTGCGGCATTATCAAAGATTATCGCATTTAAGCCAAGTATTGTTTTTCTCGATATCATGATGCCGCGTTTGGACGGTTATCAGGTTTGCTCAGTCATCAAAAGCAATCCGGATTTTAAGACGACACCAGTCATTATGTTGTCAAGTAAGGATAGTGTGTTTGATAAGGCGCGCGGAAAAATCGTAGGTTCTGATTACTTTATGACCAAACCCTTTTCGCGCGATGAATTATTAGGCGCAATTCAAAAACATGTTAAAAGTTAATTAAGGATAAAAGATGAGCGCAACTATTTTAGTCATAGACGATTCGCCAACAGAAGCAGGTATTGTTAAGAAAATTCTTGAGCAAGCGGGTTATCGCGTTTTGTGGTCTGAAAATGCGACTATTGGTATCGAAACAGCGATTAATCAGCAGCCGCAATTGATTTTGATGGATGTGGTAATGCCCGGTATGAGCGGCTTCCAAGCCACACGAAAATTAACTAAAAATCCGCAAACCCAACATATTCCAATTTTGATGTTAACTACAAAAGACCAAACCTCGGATGAATATTGGGGAATGAAAAACGGCGCCAGCAAATACATGATTAAGCCGCCAACGAAAGAAGTATTATTAGCCGCAATCGAAGAGTTATTAGTATGAGTGCCGATGTGCAAGCGGATGCGTCACCATTTCAGACCTTGCTTCATTATGCCGAGATGAGCCGTGAACGGCGTGAAATGCGCGTTAATCATGGCGATTATACGGACGGTTATTTGGCATTTAATGTTAGCGACGACTATTATTTGATAGGAATGACGCAAGTATTGGAAGTGGCGACTGATGTAGGCAATATTACGCCTTTGCCTTTTAGCCCTAATTGGCTATTAGGGCTGACCAGTCATCGCAGCGAAGTGTATTCTGTCGTGGATTTCGGACGATTTTTAGGTAAAAGATCGCGTCCGACAACAGGCAGACAGCAAATAAAAAACTTCATTTTATTACGCGATGTCGGACAGGGATATATCTTAAAAGTAGACCACGTTTATGGAATTCGTTCTTGCGAAATCGGCTTATTGCAATCTCAATATGGATGGATTGATGGGCATGCGCATATGGAAGAAAAGGATTGGATGCGGATTAATTTAGCAAATCTTGTTGCAGATACCGCATTTGTTCAAAGCATACAATAAGGCAGAAATAATTATGGTAAAAAATCGTAAAACAAATAAAACAGCAAGTAAATCGAGTGCTGTTTCTTCTTTAGTATTGGCATTGTTGGCGGTGACCGCGATTGCGACCTTGGCAACAATTCTCGGTTTATTGATGGGGGATGCAGAAGCGCCATTTTCATTATTCGGCGCGGTTGAATTAAGTACGGATAAAATAAAATATTTAGTAATAGGATTGGTTGCTCTTTATATCGCTTGTGCTTTGTTGTGGGCAGGTAGCGTATTGAAAGATTATAGCGAAGCAAAAGCAACTATTGCAGAGCAGGAAAGAAAAGCGGAGCAGGGTCAAGAAGCTATTTTGCGCTTGATGAATGAATTGTCCGAGTTCTCAAATGGTGATTTGACGGTTGAGGCTTTGGTAACCGAAGATATTACAGGCTCAATTGCCGATTCGGTAAACTATGCGATTGAATCGATGCGCGAGTTAGTAGGTACGATTAACCGTACTTCAACGCGTGTAGCCGATGCGACAGTCGGTACGAAACAAATCGCAGAAGAAATGCAGGCGTCTTCTATTCGTCAAGCAGATAAAATCAATTCCATTACAGACGTTATTGCCAACATGGTACATTCTCTTGACCATGTTGCTTCCAGTTCAACAGATTCTGCGGAAATCGCACGTAATTCGGTAAATATCGCCCAAGAAGGCGCGCGTCGTGTAAACGACACTATCAACGGCATGAATCTGATTCGAGAAAATATTCAAGAAACATCTAAACGTATTAAACGTTTGGGTGAAAGTTCGCAAGAAATCGGAAATATCGTTGAAATTATTAAAGGCATTGCCGATCAAACCAGTATTTTGGCATTGAATGCCGCTATTCAGGCAACCACTGCCGGTGAGGCGGGGCGCGGCTTTGCGGTTGTTGCCGACGAGGTTCAGCGTCTGGCGGAACGTTCGTCGAATGCGACCAAACGAATCGAGTCTTTGGTAAAAACCATTCAGACGGATACGAATGAAGCCGTGGCATCGATGGAAAAATCTACTCGCGAAGTAGTATCGGGCGCTAATATTGCGGAAGAGGCAGGTTCTTCTTTGAATAAAATTCAAGATGTATCCACATCGCTTGCCGGTATGATTGAAAAAGTTTCTGATTCTACGCGTAAAGTATCGCGTATGGCTGAAGGCGTGTCTGACGATATGCATGAGATTAATGCGATGGCGACCGTCACTTCAGCAAACGTATTAAAAACTTCTAATGCGATTACGAATTTAAGTCGATTGTCCGAAGATTTGGAAACCTCTGTTTCCGGATTCAAATTACCGCAAGGTTATTAAGTTTTTCACCGCATTTCAGGAAGAATTAAGGCTCTTAAGGGGATTACATGAGTAACGAAATTGCCAATCAACTTTTGGTGCGTGTCCAAAATGAGATGGCACACAATATCACAACTGTTAAAAAGCAATTAATTGAATGGTTGGAACGTCCGGAATCCGGAGGCGTTGACGCTTTTGCTGAGCAGCTTTCAGAAGTAAGCGGCGGACTCGCGCTGCTTAACCGCAACAATGCCGCTCAATTATGTGCGGTTCTTGCTGACAGTGTAAAAACCTTAGATGATAAGTATCGCGATAAAACAGTACAGGAAAGCGAGTTTAGCGAAATTGGAGCAGAGATAGCCTCCGGCTTATTACTGCTTAATGACTATATTACTCGCTTATCCTTTATTGAGCCGACAGACGAGCGTCTTTTAAATGAGGCTGCACAAGCGATTGAATCGATTTTAGCCGGCAACGGCGTTGCGGCAATCACGGTGAAGCCTAAAATTGATCGCGAAACTTATCAAGCCTTATCTGCCAAAGTAACAGAAGTCTTAGAAACCAGTCGTAATCAAATTGAACAGTATGGTGTCCATGCGAATAAGCAATTCGATGTTACCTCTGTAATCGGACATAATAAAAATCTAATCAGTTTATTTGAAGTATTGGATTTAAAAGTACCGCAATTATTGCTTAAACAGATTAACCAAATGTTGGACGAGCAATTATCAGAATCCCAGTGGATTGATATTGCAGAAGCGATGATTTTAGTTGAAGAAACGCTAAAACATGCGCAATACGAAGCGGAAGATGTCGCCGATTACCGCAGCGCGGTTACGGAACAAAGTGCTTATTCGCGTTCTTTAGAAATTCAAAAATTATTGCGTGACACAGGCGAAATCGCTCGACAATTTTATGAGAGTTTGCGCAAAAGTTTAACCAATATTGAAACGGTTTCAACTGAGCAGCCTTGGAAAGAAGCAGCTTTAAGAACTTCTCATTTTGCTTCTATAGCGCATTTAGTGGGAGAAAAGCATTTATCTGCCGCTTTGAACCAGTTGTCATTGCAATTTGCAGAAATCTCTTTGCAAACATCTGCGAATGCGGATGCTTATCCGGCAGCTATTGATGTCTTGATTGCTGCCGAATATATTTTTAATGATTTGAGCGATACCGCTAAAATCAATCATTCTGACGTAGATTATTTAAAACAAGTATCTGATGCTTTAAATACATTTTACAAGCCTTCAAATCAGGCGAAATCTTTACTGCTTGATTTTATTAAACATGAAGAGAAACTTGAGGAAGCTCAAGTTAAAAATGAAGATGCAGATCTTGCTAATGGTTTAGATGATTTATTAGACGGGCTTGATGCTTTAGATTCGCATTTTGACGGTTCGCTTGCTGAGATTGAAAAAGATGTAGGATCTGATCAAGAAGAGGAACTGCCTTCTGCAGTTGCCATTACAGGGCAAGCCAATGAAGATCAGGCAGCTGCCGCAGCAGGCGCCTATCAAGCTTATTTTGCAGGCAAGTCTTTAAATGAGTTATCAACATTAAGCGTGCCGGCAGGAAAAGAAAATTTCCTAGAAAGCCATGACAGTGCCGTCATGGATGATGAAATTCGTGAATTTTTTCTTGAAGAATTAGCGGAGAAGATTCAAGAAATTCGAGATGAATTAGAACCTTGGCAAGCTAATCCTTATGAGCAAGAGCATATTGGCGTCGTACGCCGTGCATTCCATACCATAAAAGGTTCGGGACGCACGGTAGGTTATGAGGCTTTAGGAGAATGCGCTTGGCAGCATGAGCAAATGCTCAATCGGGTGATTGATAAAACCTTTGATGTTAATGCGACCATTCAGAACTTAATTACCGATACGGTTGAATTATTACGTATTCTTACCGTGGGCGAAGATTTTGTCGAGCATCAGCCGGCATTATTAATGCAAGCAAGCTTGGCGGAGCATATTACGAATTATCTGAGCGAGCATAAAGATGCGGATGAGCAAGTGCTTGCTCAATACGCTAATTCTGTTCGTGCAGCATTAACTGATGATGCAAAACATGCACCGCAAATTATAGAGAAAATCACGGAAAAATTAACGGCTGTAGAAAAACAGACTCCTCTTTCCGATTTATCTTCGGCTGAGTCAAATATTATCGGCGAAGCAACAAATACTGTTGCGACAGCTGCCACCATTCCGTCCTCTGGCGATTTTTCTACTGTAGATGAAAAATCTGTCAGCAGTGATGTAAGTCCTAAGTCTGATTCAGTATCTGATATTTCATTTGCCGATGAAAATGATTTGATTAGAACAGCAGAAAATTCTTCTGTAGATGCCGCTGCTGAAAAAGAACCGGCACAGACGTTTTCTCTTGATTTTGCAGATACTGAACGGTCTGAAGAAGCTTCTACAATAGCCGATTTATCTGTGCATTCAAATGAAAAAGCAGGTGAAGATTCCGGTATTTCTTTAGATGTTGATACTAAAGCTATTTCAGATAATGTATCGCAACAGATGAAAGGAGAGGACGCTTTTGTTGAGCGCAGTGTAAGTAGTGATATTTCTTCTATTTCTTTAGATGCCGCAGAGAGTGAGGCGGATTTCTTAGCAGATGATATATCCGCAACTGTTGCGCAAGATCAATCAAGTACTCTTTCAGGTAATGTAGAACACAAAGAGGAAATCCAAGCTGCAAATACATATGCTTTTGGACAGCCTTTCTATGCCGACAAAACCTTAGCTGATTTAGATAATATTTCATCTGTTGGTGATAAAAATGTAGTGTCTGATCAAGATCAACAAGCTGTAGAACAAGATATCTTAGAGATTTTCCTTGAGGAATTAGACACCACTGTAGAGCAGATCGATCAAACTTTGTCGCAATGGAAAAGTGCTCCGCAAGATAAGGGCTTAGTTGAAGAAGTTCGCCGGGCTTTCCATACGATAAAAGGTTCTGGAAAAATGGTGGGCTATCAAGACTTGGGAGATTTTGCTTGGCAATATGAGCATTTGCTCAATTCCATTGCTGAATCTTATTTTCCAACAAATGATTTAGTTCTAAATGCTGTAGCAGATGCAAATGATTTGCTGAAGATTTTGCGTACAGAAGACGGTTTTAACGAGCATAAAGCTTCTTTATCTCTGCAAGGACAGGTTGCCCATCAAGCGCGCGAGCATTTAATGGCAAGCCCTGAGATGTCTTCTGCAGAACAGGCGGATTTAGCGCGTAATTTATATGCTCAATTTGCTGCCAAGTCCGATTCGGCAGAAACAGTATCTCAAGATGCTGTACATGCTGATCTTCAGATTGATAAAGTTACAGCAGCGGAAGAAGACACGATTTCTCAAACAGCCTTGCATGCAGATGTAGATCTGTTTGCAGATGATCAACATTCTATTTCGCAGCCTATTGATGCAAATATCTCTACCTCTATTGATGATTTTTCAAGAGAGCAGCAAGGGTCGCAATCATCAACTGTTTCTGTTACGCAAACGCTTGAATCGGCAGCTGTAGCATCGCCGCAGTCTGTTGCTCAGAAAACTCAAGCGCTGGATGATGCTTTTGAACCGGCGGCAACAGAGCAAAAAGTCGTATCGCCCGCCGCTTATGATGAAGCTATTGTAGAAAAATTAGCTAAAGAAGTCAGTGCGGTAATCGGACATGGTTTGCATAGTATCGATATTCATGATGAAGATGACAAGTCTTTGCTGCGTGATATGGTATCTGCTCGAATTTCTCAGCAAGAGCATTCCTTATCATCCGAGCAGATGGCTTCATTGAGTGCTCAGGTATCGGCGCAATTAGCAGGGAAAGTCACGATAGGCGATTTGTCGGAAATTTTGCCGGCCTCAGCGCTTGATGCGCAGGATTCTGCCGCACCCACGATTAGTGCAAGCGTATCTCATATCGTTGCATCGCCGGAGGCTGTCGCTTATCGCCATATCGCGAATATGCTACAAAGAAGTTTAGCTGCTCAGCCTTTAGATGAAGATGATGAAGCCATTTTAGCGCAGCAATTAGATAAAGAATTCAGCCGCTTGGGGCATTCTTTGGATGATGTGAAAGAACGTGCGGAACTACAGGCGCAATTATCAGCAGCCTTTTCTGGTTCTGCAGCAGATAATCCTGCTTATGAAAAGCTTTTATCTAATGTTTTGTCAAAAGCCGCGGAAAATGCGCTTAGCGATGATAATGTGCGTTTAGATGATGCTGTTATGCAGCGCCTAGTCGCTACGGTATCTCGTATGAGTGCTATGCAAACAGATAGCGATGACGTTGAAATCTTAAGAGAACAAATTCAAGCGGCTATTGCTAAGCATACGGCAGATGTTGCACAGCAGGAAGTGCTTGAAGCATCGGTAGCTATCGCATTAAAAGAAAATTTTGCACAAGAATCGGCTGCTTCGGCATTACTTGATGAAGTTTTTGCAGATGAGGATGATTCAGCATCTATTCAAACAAGCGCTGCAACAGATCTTGCAGAGAATGTGATTGAAGATAAGCTGCTTAATACTGAAGTACCATTAGCATCGTCTGTGGAGAAAAGTCAAGCGGTTTCGTTTAGTGAAACAGAAGAGAGCAATGATGCGATTACGGACTTTTTTGCCGATGCGGATAATGCGGAAGATCAATTTGCATCGCCGGTAGAATCAAGTCATGTTGCTCCATCAGCTGATGCGGCTTTGTCTAGCGACGAGCAAGGATCAAGTGACGCGATTACGGACTTCTTTGCCGATGCGGATAATGCGGAAGCTCAATTTGCATCGCCGGTAGAATCAAGTCATGTTGCTCCATCAGCTGATGCGGCTTTGTCTAGCGACGAGCAAGGATCAAGTGACGCGATTACGGACTTCTTTGCCGATGCGGATAATGCGGAAGCTCAATTTGCATCGCCGGTAGAATCAAGTCATGTTGCTCCATCAGCTGATGCGGCTTTGTCTAGCGACGAGCAAGGATCAAGTGACGCGATTACGGACTTCTTTGCCGATGCCGATAATAATGCTGAAGTGCAATTTGCAGATTCGGTAGCAGAAAATGAAGCGCATGAGATGGTAGATGCCTTAATTTCAGAGATTGAATCTCAGTCGGAGGTATCGGTAACAGATGAAGTAAATGCCGGTTTATCTAAAGATGATAAGCAAGATGCGGCTTCAGTTAATGAGATGGATGCTGATGATAAAGCCTTAATGGATGAGATGTTGAGAAATGTTGCTCAAGAATTGGCAGCAGAGCCGGCAGGTTTTTCCGATACGGCTAGCGAAACCTCTTTTGACGATATGCTACAAAATTCGGCTGAATCTCATGATGAGATTGCTTCTTCGTCAGCTGAGCATATTTCTGCAGGACAAAATGTTACAAGAGCAAAAGCTGATAAGGTGGATTATGTAGACAGCAGAAGCGGCGATATCGTTTTCAATTCCTCTGCTTCGAGCGCTACCGGTATTGCCGGCATGACACCTTCTTTAAGTAGTGCCAATGCGCCAAAAGCCAATGCACATTCCGCCAGCCGTTTATCTGATGAATTGTCAAAAATCTCTGCGCATCCGAGTTTGGAAAATGCGGTAGGCGCAAAAGAGAGCGAACAGCATCAGCCAAGCGGTTTGGGTAAATTCTTAAATGCTGTTGATAAATTCGAGTCTTTATCACAGCAAGTAGAAGACAATAGTACCCCTGAAATGTTGGACAATTTAATCGAGTCTGTCTACGACATTGAAGATTCTATTGAAGCGGGCAGCGTTCCGGATTGGATTTGGCGGATGTTGGATGCTATTGAGCAGTTATTGTTAGCTCATCGCAACCAAGGTTCCGGTATTTCTTTGAGTGCTGCTTCTATTTTAAGGCAAAGCATTGATTTAATAGAGAACTTTGATGATGATAATAGTGCGGAAGAAGCCATTCAAACAATCAACAGTTTGATGCAAACACGACAAGAATTGGGTATTAGCAATACTCATATGACGCGTGAAATTGCGCCTATCGCGACTTCCGCTCCTGTCAGCCAAAATTGGGACGAATGGATTCCGGATCCTAATCATGGAACGGAATTGGCGGAAACGTTCTTGGATGAGGCGGTGCTTTTATTAGGTAGAAGTCAGTTAGAGGCAGAACGTTGGGATCAAAATCGCGGCAGTATTACACATCTGGATGCTATCCGCCGCGATATGCATACGCTAAAAGGCGGAGCACGTATGTCCGGTTATTTAGCCTTGGGCGATTTGACACATGCTATTGAATCCATGATTGAAAGTCTTGTAGATGGACACAGCGAAGCTAATAACCAAGCAGTTGCGGTATTAAGCGGCGCTTTGTGGCAAGCCATGATTATGTTGGATGCGGTGCGTGATGGATTCCTCCCGCAAACAGATCCTTATATGCTCAATAACATCAATCGCTTCTTAAATTTGCCATTACCTTATCCTGAAGTGGCAGAGCAGGAACTGCGTTTGCGTGAAGCTCAAGCTGAGGAAGAGCTAAGCAAAGAAAATGCGGCATCAATGCAAGAGGCGGCTGTTTCTGCAGCTGAAGAAATACATGAAGCTGAGGAAATGGCAACGGCTTTTGATGAGAATATCGACCCTATTTTGGTAGATATTTTCACTGATGAAGCACAGGAATTGATTGATCAGGCAGAAGCCTTATTTGCTCAGGATTTGAAAAATGAAGCCGTGGTAGAAGAGCTAAAACGCAATATGCATACCTTGAAAGGTGCAGCGCGTTTAGTAGGTTTGACCGCTATTGGCGATACTTCGCATCTGATGGAGTCATTGATTGAACAACTTGCCGATTACAATGAAACCAAAATGCGTCAGGCTAAAAATTTGCTCAATATGGGGCATGAAGCTTTATATGGCATGTTGGATAGCGTTTTACGCAAAGAAATGCCAATTCCTGCAAAATCTTTGAATGAATCTTTGACGATCTTTGCTAAAGAGGGACGTTTTGTGCAGCCGAATGCAGAAGCGCCAGCTGCTGCTGTTGAGTCTGCTACAAGCGATGAGACGCCTGTAGCCAAACAAGCACAAGCAGAACAGCATCCTCCTGTTCAAGTATCGAATGTCGCCTCTTCTGCAACAGTAGAACAAGCTCAAGATGCGGCTCCTTCTGCTTCGCCTGAAAACAATGTTAAGGCAGAAAAACCTGCTGAATCGCCACAAGAGAGTGCTCAAAAAGATGCTGCTTCTTCAAGCATTGCTAAAGAAGCGGCGCCGGATCCGTCTATCACCCAAGAAGCCGATAAACCGCAAGCGGCACAAAAAGAATCTCATGCTGCCGAAACAGAGAAACCGGAAGCACCGAAACCGATTTCAAGCGCTCCTGAAGCGGCAAAATCTGATACGGCGCCGGCGGGAGTGCAGCGTTATGTGCGTGTAGATGCGGATTTGCTCGACGAGATGATTGCAATGGTCGGCGAAACCGCGATTATGCGCTCCCGTCTGGAAAACGTTTCCAGCGAATCGACATTTAACCTAAATGAGCTTACGCGTATTGCTAACCGTATTGATGAACAAATGCGGCGCTTGGATAATGAAACGGAAGCACAAATGCTCTTCCGTCGTGAAGCACAGACGAATGATGACGAACATTTCGATCCTTTGGAAATGGACCGTTTTACTGAAATTCAGCAGTTATCACGCCAATTATCCGAAGCGATCAATGACTTGAAAAATGTGCAGGAAACATTGGCGCATGAAAATGCTTTGATACGCAATATTTCTATCCAACAGGGATTTATTCAAAGAGGCATTCAAGATCGTCTGCTAACCACCCAACTGCTGCGTTTTGACGTGAATGAAGCACGTTTGAGGCGTTTAGTGCGTCAAACGGCGAAATCCGTTGATAAGGATATCGAGTTAATTATTGAAGGCGGTCATGTCGAACTTGAAAGACGCTTGATAGAAGAAGTCTTGCCTGCTATCGAGCACATGATTCGTAACTCGGTAGGGCATGGTATTGAAACACCTGCCGAGCGTAAAGCTGCCGGTAAGCCTGCTCAAGGCATCGTCAAATTAACGGTTGCTGCGAAATCTTCAAATGTGGAAATCCGCATTTTAGATGACGGTCGCGGTTTTGATTATGACCGTATTCGCGAGAAAGCGCGCAGCAAAGGTTGGTTGGATGAAAGCAGAGCGCAAGATCAGCATTATCTCAATACCTTGATGATGCGCTCCGGTTTTTCAACAGCGCAAGCCGTAACCCAATTGTCGGGTCGTGGTGTCGGTATGGACGTAGTGAATGAAATGGTTAAGCAACGCCGTGGTCAATTGATTGCAGAATCTATCCCTGGCAAAGGCGCGCAATTTACCATTTTGATGCCGTTTACCATGAGTATTTCCGAAGTACTGTTGGTTGAAGTGGCAGAACAAACTTATGCCGTGCCGATGAACACAGTGGCGGCGATTGCTCAAGTGCCGCGCGAAGACTTGCAACGCAGCCATGCAGGCGAAGAAGTGTATATTCAATACGACGGTATGGATTACCGCCTCTATATGTTGGGTGATTACTTCAAATCCGATGAATATCAATTTGCAATAGATTCGGCGACGGCGCCGGCGCTCTTCATCAATGCCAGCGGCGAACCGACAGCCTTCTATGTGGATCGTGTCGCCAACCGCGTAGAAGTGATTGTGAAGAACGTTAACCGTCAAGTATTGAATATTCCGGGTATTTCCGGTGCAACGATTTTGGGTGACGGTAATGTGATTCCTGTGCTTGAGCCGCTTGATTTGGCTCGCCGCATCGGCAGCTTGAGTCAATACCACAGCAGCGCATCGGCGGAAGAAGCCTTTGTACCGAATATTTTGGTTGTGGATGACTCGGTAACTATGCGTAAGGTATCGACCCGACTCTTAGAGCGTAACGGCTATATTGTCGAATCTGCCAAAGACGGCTTGGATGCGATTGATGTGCTGCAACGCTTTACGCCGGATTTGATTTTGTTGGATATTGAAATGCCGCGTATGGACGGATTTGAGTTTGCCAGCCATGTTCGTCAGAACAGCCAAGTTTCGGAAGTGCCGATTATCATGATTACCTCGCGTACGGGTGATAAACACCGTGAACGGGCGGATCAGATTGGGATTCAAGATTATTTGGGCAAACCATACCGTGAAGACATTTTGATTGAAACTATTGAATCATTATTGGGAGATAAGGCAAATGACTAATTTAGATGTGGTATTGCTGCCTTGCCGCGGTCAGCAATGGTTATTGTTTCCTCAAGCCGTCGTCGGGCGCGTATATCCTTATGCACCGACCCTAACTGCCGAAAATGCGAGCGAATTTGTCGTCGGCAGTATGTTGGTGCAAAATGAGAAAATGCCTGTGTTGGATTTTGACTTTGCCGGCACGGAAGACAGCTATGACGGCGTGTATCGCATTTTATTGGTATCGACGATTACCAATCAGTCTATGTATCGCCGCTATGCGGTGATTAGTTATGGCGAGCCGGAATTATTGAATATTCACGAGGAAGACATTCAAACGCTCAAAGGCGGTCATCATCGTTTTATTCCGCAGCAAGTTGCTATTGTAGGGCATGAGAATAAAACGATTTTCCTGCCGGACTTGCCTTTATTCGAAAGCGAACTGAGGATGAGATAATGAATCCCGATTATTTGGATTTTGAGCAGCCGATTGCGGAATTGGAAAAAAAGCTAAGCGAATTACGCCAGTTTAGTGCGGAACGTCCTGAAATGAATTTCAGCGAGGAAATCCAGAAACTAGAAAATAAATCCAAAAGTCTGAGCAAAAGCATTTTTGAAAGTTTGGATGATTGGCAAATCGCACAAATGGCGCGTCATCCTCAGCGTCCCTATACCTTAGATTATCTGCCGCGCGCGTTTAGCGATTTTCGCGAATTACACGGCGACCGCCATTATGCCGATGATGCGGCAATTGTCGGCGGACTGGCGCGTTTGAACGGGCGCAGCGTGATGGTTATCGGGCATGAAAAAGGACGCGATACGAAAGCCAAAGTGAAGCGTAATTTCGGTATGCCGCGTCCGGAAGGTTATCGCAAGGCTTTGCGCCTAATGAAACTGGCAGAACGCTTCCAAATTCCCGTGATTACCTTTATTGATACGCCGGGCGCTTATCCCGGCATCGGCGCGGAAGAGCGTGGACAAAGCGAGGCGATTGCGCGCAATTTATATGAGATGGCCATCCTTGATGTGCCGACAATTGCCTGCGTCATCGGCGAAGGCGGTTCCGGAGGGGCTTTGGCGATTGGCGTGGCGGATAAGGTGATGATGCTGCAATACAGCATGTATTCCGTGATTTCGCCGGAAGGCTGCGCGTCGATTTTATGGCGCGATGCGGCAATGGCGGCGGAAGCGGCGGAAGCCATGCAAGTAACCTCTAAGCAATTGCAAAAACTCAATTTAATTGATGAGGTGATTGCAGAGCCTTTGGGCGGTGCGCATCGTAATATTGAGGAAATGAGCCATATTCTGCGTGAGACTTTTTCGCGTACTTTGGCAGCACTGGAGCAAGAGGATAAAGCCCTGCGTATGCAAAAACGTTTTGAAAAATTGCGTGCTTACGGGCAATTTAGCGGTGAATGATGATAGCTCCAACAAACGCCATGCTTTTGCATGGCGTTTTTTCTTTTCTCATTGTGCGAGCTTAACTGAGCACTTAGATTATGGGGCAGGGGAGTAATCTGCGATGTCTGGATTAGGAGAGGAGTTTTTCGCTTGGCAGGCACAGTACCGCCCACGGGAATATTTGCTGGCTTGCAGCGGCGGCGTGGACAGCATGGTTTTGCTGCATGAACTGCATGATGCGAAAGCACGGCTGAGCGCGCCGCTGCGAGTGATTTATATTAATCACGGCTGGCATGAGCAGGCGGCGGCATGGGGCGAGTTGGTGCGGAAAACCGCATACGATTATGGCTTTCTCTGTCAGATAGTGCCGCTGAATTTGCCCAAGCAGGGCAATGCGGAGGCGCAAGCACGCGAGGCGCGTTATGCGGTATTTGCGCAGACTTTAGCCGAAAGAGGAGTCTTATTAACCGCCCATCATCAGGACGATCAGGCGGAAACTTTTTTGCTTAATTTATTGCGCGGCAGCGGTATTGAGGGACTGTCCGCCATGCCTGCTAGGCGCGCTTTTGCACAGGGCGAGCATTGGCGGCCTTTATTGACGAGCAGCCGCGCGGATTTGGAACACAGGCTTGCCCTGTACGGGCTGAATCATGTCTGCGACGACAGCAATGCGGATATCCGCTACCGCCGCAATTGGCTGCGACATGAGGTCTTGCCCTTATTGCAAAGCCGCTATCCGCAAGCGATTGCCTCGATTGCACAATCCGCCGCCCATGTGGCGGAAGCCCGCGGACTGCAAGAACAATGGTTGGACGGCTTGTTGTCGCAACATCAAACGGCTTTTCCGCTTGCGCCCTATCGGGATAAACCTTTAGCACAATTGGCGATTTTTCTGCGCCGCTGGTTGGTCTTGCAGGCTTTGCCGCTGCCGCCGCGTGCGCGTTTGCAGGAGTTTTTGCGCCAAATCGCCGCAGGAGCGGATTATGCGGCGATTGAATATGCCCAAACGCTGCTCTATTACTATGACGATGCGATTTATTATCTGCCGCAGCAAGCGCCTAGTGCGCCGCCGTCTTTTGCTCTGACTACGGATTGGGCAGGCATCGGACGGCTTGAAGTGCAGGCAGGGCATGAATTATTGCGCGGCAAAGACTGCCACTGGACATTGTATCCGCCGGCACAAGCCTTCCGCCCTGTCGGGAAAAGGCATGCTAAACCTTTGAAAGAATGGCTGCGTTTGGCAAGAATTGCGCCGCCGCTGCGCCGCCGTCTGCCCTTGCTGTGGGTGGACGGGCAATTGGCTTGGGCAGGAGAATTGGGTGCTGCGGCGGCATTTGCACAGCTAGTTCTGCTATGGCATAGAAAGCCTAATTCTGATACTATTGCGCGGTAAATTCAGCTTGGGATTAGCGATGACAAAATTCATATTTGTAACGGGCGGCGTGGTCTCCTCATTAGGTAAGGGCATCGCCGCCGCTTCTTTGGGCGCGATTTTGGAATCACGCGGTCTACGTGTCACCATGGTTAAGCTGGATCCTTATATTAATGTGGACCCGGGCACGATGAGTCCCTTCCAGCACGGCGAAGTGTTTGTAACCCACGACGGCGCGGAAACGGATTTGGATTTGGGGCATTATGAGCGTTTCGTGAATATGCGCGCCACACAATTCAACAATTGCACCACAGGACGCATTTATCAAGAAGTGATTCGGCGCGAGCGGCGCGGTGAATTTTTAGGCGCGACGGTGCAAGTCATTCCGCATATTACCGACGCCATCAAATCCTATGTCTTGCGCGCTGCAGAAGGTATGGATATTGCGATGGTGGAAGTCGGCGGCACGGTCGGCGATATCGAATCCCTGCCGTTTATGGAGGCGATTCGCCAATTGGGCACGGAAGTCGGACGCAGCCGTGCGATGTATATCCATCTGACCTTATTGCCTTATATTTCTGCCGCCGGAGAGTTGAAAACCAAGCCGACGCAGCACAGTGTTAAAGAATTGCGCTCAATCGGCATTCAGCCGGATATGCTGATTTGCCGCGCCGATCGCGAATTGCCCGAAGAAGAGCGGCGCAAAATCGCCCTGTTTACCAATGTGTCCGCCGATGCGGTGGTCACGGGCTTGGATGTCGGCAATATCTATGAAATTCCGCTGCTGTATCATCGTCAAGGCGTAGATGAATTGGTTATGCGTCATTTTGCGATTACGGATGCGAAAGCGGCGGATTTGTCGCAATGGCAGCATGTCGTTGACACGATTAATACCGTGCAGGAACAAGTTACCATTGCCATGGTGGGAAAATACGTCGATTTGACCGATGCTTACAAATCGCTTAACGAAGCGCTCTTCCACGGCGGCATCCATACGCAGACCAAGGTCAATATCCGCTATATCGATTCGGAAGATTTGCATCAAAAAGGTATGCATTTGCTGGAAGGCGTGGATGCCATCGTCGTTCCCGGCGGCTTCGGCAACCGCGGCATCGAAGGCAAATTGCTGGCGGTACAATATGCGCGCGAAAACAAAATCCCTTATCTAGGTATTTGTCTGGGCATGCAAATTGCCGTGATTGAATATGCGCGCAATGTCCTAGGTATTGAAAAAGCGGGCAGCACGGAATGGCAGGACGACAATCTCGAGCCGGTCATCGCTCTGGTCGCACAATGGGTCAACGAGCGCGGCGAGAAAGAGCATCGCGATGCGCAGGCGGATTTAGGTGGCACGATGCGTTTGGGCACATTGCCGGCAAAATTGAAATCGGGCAGCAAAATCGCGCACATTTACGGCGGCGAATTGATGAACGAGCGCCACCGCCACCGCTATGAAGTCAATACCCACTATGAAAAACGCTTGGAAGAAGCTGGGCTGAAAATTTCAGGCCGCTCGGCGGACAACGGGTTGGTGGAAGTGGTGGAAATTCCCGAGCATCCTTTCTTTGTCGCTTTACAATCGCATCCGGAATTCACCTCGACCCCGCGCAAAGGGCATCCGCTCTTTACGGCATTTGTGCAGGCGGCTAAACAGCATCAGGAGCAGAAAGCATGAAATTATGCGGTTTTGAAGTCGGTAATCGGCAGCCCTTTTTCCTCATTGCAGGCACTTGCGTGATTGAATCTGAGGCGATGACCATGTCCACAGCGGAAACGCTGAAAAAAATCACGCAGGATTTAGGCATTCCGTTTATTTATAAATCCTCTTTCGATAAGGCGAACCGTTCCTCCGGCAACAGCTATCGCGGCTTAGGCATGGCGAAAGGCTTGGAAATTCTGGCGAAAGTTAAAGCGGAATTGGAATTGCCGGTGCTGACGGATGTGCATGAATACACGCCCTTAGACGAAGTGGCGGATGTGGTCGATGTCTTGCAAACCCCAGCATTCCTATGTCGGCAAACCGATTTTATTACCAATGTTTGCCGGCAAGGCAAGCCCGTCAATATTAAAAAAGGGCAGTTTCTCGCTCCTTGGGATATGCAGCATGTGGCGGAAAAAGCCAAAGCAACCGGTAATCAGCAGATTATGCTGTGTGAGCGCGGCGCCTCTTTCGGTTATAACAATCTGGTTTCCGATATGCGTTCGCTGGCGGTAATGGCGGGTTTTGATTGTCCGGTCGTTTTTGACGCCACCCATTCCGTCCAATTACCGGGCGGGCAGGGCGCTTCTTCAGGCGGTCAACGCGAATTCGTGCCGGTGTTGGCACGGGCGGCGGTGGCGGTCGGCGTAGCGGGACTCTTTATGGAAACCCATCCCGAGCCGGAAAAAGCCTTATCAGATGGTCCGAACGCCGTGCCTTTGGCAGAGATGCAAGCCTTATTGAGCAGATTGCAAGCCTTTGATGCGGTGGCAAAAAGCCTTTAAAGATTTTTTACATAGGAGAAAGACAATGAGCGTAACGATTGAAAAAATCCAAGCGATTGAAATTTTAGACTCACGCGGTAATCCTACCGTTCAAGTTATTGCCCAATTGAGCGATGGTACGGTCGGCAAAGCCGGCGTGCCTTCAGGTGCTTCTACCGGTTCGCGCGAAGCCTTGGAAATGCGCGACGGCGACAAAGCGCGTTATTTGGGTAAAGGCGTGAAAAACGCGGTGGCAAACGTCAATGAAAAATTTGCGCCGGCGCTGAAAGGCAAATCGATTGACGATTTGGAAGCCTTAGACAAAATCATGCTGGACATGGACGGCGATGCCTTTAAGAAAAACTTGGGCGCAAACGCCATCTTAGGCGTGTCTTTAGCCTTAGCCCATGCCAAAGCCGCCAGCGTGAAAAAACCTTTGTACGAAGTGCTATACGTAACAAATGACTACGTTCTGCCGGTGCCGATGATGAACATCATCAACGGCGGCGAGCATGCCGACAACTCCGTCGATATTCAAGAATTCATGATTATGCCGGCGGGATTTGATTCTTTCAGCGAAGCCTTGCGCGCCGGTGCGGAAATTTTCCACACCTTGAAAAAAGTATTGAACGATAAAGGTTTGAATACTGCAGTCGGCGATGAAGGCGGTTTTGCCCCTGATTTGCCTTCTAACGAAGCGGCTTTTGAAGTGATTATGCAGGCGATTGAAAAAGCAGGCTATAAAGCAGGCGAGCAAATTTATCTGGCGATGGACGCCGCTGCTTCCGAGTTCTACAAAGACGGCAAATACGTGCTGGCTTCCGAAGGAAAATCTTACACTTCAGCGGAATTCGTGGATTATTTGGCGGGTCTGTGCGAGCGTTATCCGATTGTATCGATTGAAGACGGCTTGGACGAAAGCGATTGGGAAGGCTGGAAATTGCTTACCGAAAAACTGGGCGGCAAAGTGCAATTGGTCGGCGACGATTTATTCGTAACCAATACTAGCATCTTGAAAGAAGGCATCGATAAAGGTATTGCCAATGCGATTTTGATTAAGCCGAACCAAATCGGTTCGCTGCAAGAAACCATGCAGGCCATCAAAATGGCAAATGATGCCGGCTATGCCGCGGTCATTTCCCACCGCTCCGGCGAAACCGAAGACACCACGATTGCCGACATCGCTGTAGCCACGACGGCGACCCAAATTAAAACCGGTTCTCTCTGCCGTTCAGACCGCGTTGCGAAATACAACCGCTTGCTGACCATTGAGGCTGAATTGGGTGAAAAAGCCAAATACGGCGGCAAAGCGGCTTTATTGGGCAAAATCAAAAACTAAGATTTTGTGAAAAAAAGCCGACGCTTTATCACGTTTGTCTTGTTGGCGGCGATTGCCGCCGGCTTGGCGGCGTTTAATTATTACCTTTGGCGACTGCAAGAAAGCAAGCGCCAACATATCTTCGGGCTTGAAACCCAAGTGCTTTGGCACGAAAAAGAAAATCAGCAATTGCAGGCGCGCAATCAGCGCAAAGCACAAGAAGTGGAAACCCTGCGTTCGCCGGAATCGTTTTTTATTTACGAAGAAAAAGCGCGCAAGGAATACGGCATGATCGGCGAGAACGAAACCTTTTTTATGCTGCGCGATGTCGACATCGGCCATATTGCCGATATTCAAGGCTTGCCCGATATGACGGACAATCCGCTGGGCGCCGAAATGGTGCGCGACAGCAGTGCCGTGCCGACAGCCGGTATCGACAGTATCCGCTTGGAATCAGTGGGCGAAGATGTGATTATGGCGCCTGATGTGCAGCCTACCTCTGCCGCAGAGCCGCTTGAAAATTTGCCGGAGCCTGTTTTGCAGCTCGAGTCTTTACAAAGACCTTAAATCTCTATTTATCAATCCGCTTGCGGATTTTTCGCTTTCTAATTTACCTTATTTAACGGATAATTCGGCTTTCACAGCATCTGTCATTAAGGATTTCTTATGCAATTAAGCCTTCAATTACCGCCGGCAGCGGCGCATTCCTATCCCATTTTGATTGAATCGGGTCTGTGGCGGCAAGCCGATGTGTGGCGGCAATTGGCGCCGCATCGCCAAGTCTGCATTGTGAGCAATCCCTCGGTTGCGCCTTTGTATCTTGCGCAGATTAAAGCCGCTTTGGGCGATAAGGAAATCATTGAAGTGCTGATACCCGATGGCGAGCAGTATAAAAATCTCGAAGAATATGCCAAGGTGTTGGATGCCTTGATTGCGCACCGCTTCGGGCGCGATGCCTTGATTATCGCCTTGGGCGGCGGCGTGGTCGGCGATTTGGCGGGCTTTGCTGCGGCAAGTTATCAACGCGGTATGGATTTTATCCAATGTCCGACCACTTTATTGGCGCAGGTGGATTCCTCCGTCGGCGGCAAAACAGGCGTCAATCACCCCTCGGGCAAAAACATGATCGGCGCTTTTCATCAGCCGCTTGCCGTTTTGATTGATATCGATACCTTGAACACGCTGCCGGCACGCGAATTTTCCGCAGGTTTGGCGGAAGTGATTAAATATGGCTTGATTAACGATATTGCGTTTTTCGAATGGCTGGAAAGCAATATCGGCGGCATTATGGCGAAGGATAAAAAGCTGTTGATTAAAGCGATTGCGCATTGCTGTCAAAACAAAGCCGATGTCGTCTGCGCTGATGAAAAAGAGCATGGGCAGCGCGCCCTGCTCAATTTGGGGCATACTTTCGGACATGCTTTGGAGTCCATCAGTCTTTACCGTTTATGGAAGCATGGGGAAGCGGTGGCAATCGGCATGCGTATGGCGGCGGAATTGGCGCATTTGCGCGGCGAATTAAAGGCATCAGAATTGACACGCATTATTGCCTTATTGCAGGCGGCGCAATTGCCGATTGATATGGACGAAGAATTTAGCGTAGAAGAGGTGTATAATGCCATGTTTTTGGATAAAAAAGTACGCAGCGGCAAATTGCGCTTGGTTGCCATGAGCGGTTTGGGACAATGCCGCATTGACGATGAGATTCCCGCCGAGCAAATTCTTGCCGCCATCCGCCTTGCAGGAGTACGCCATGACTAAAAATGAGATTAAGCTTGCCTATACGCAAGCCATGCAATGGGTGCAGGAAGCGGGCGATTATCTGCGCCAAGCGATGCAGGAAGGATTTAGCGTCAATCATAAGGCTGACGCCCATGATTTGGTGACGACGCTGGATATTGAGATTGAAGAGCGGCTGAGTCAAGCCATTCGCCGCCATTATCCCGAGCACCGCATTTGCGGCGAAGAAAGCCAAAGCAGCGGCGCTACTCAGTTGAGCGAATTGGCCGGTGCGGTATGGTTTATCGACCCGATTGACGGCACGATTAATTTTGTTAAACAGCAACGCGATTTCGGCATTATGCTGGCTTTATATATCGACGGCAAAGCGCAGTTCGGGATTATTTACGATGTGATGCGCGATGATTTCTATCATGCTTTCTGCGGCGAGGGCGCTTATCTCAACAGACGGCGTATAGCGCCGCCGCTTGATGCCCGATTGGCAGACAGCCTCGTGATTCTCGAAAGCGGCGCGATTAAGCGCAATGATCCTTTAAGCCGCTATGCCTTAGAGCATTGTTTGAGCGCGCGTATGGTGGGCAGCACTGCCATTGTTTCGGGCATGCTTGCCGGCGGACGCGCCGCTGCTTTCATCAGTATGCAGCAAATGCCTTGGGATATCGCTCCTGCGATTGTCATTTTGGGCGAGCTGAATATCCGCATCACGCAACATGACGGCAGCCCCATGTCTTTATTGCAGGGCGAAAACTGCCTGATTGCGCAGGAACAGGTACATCAAGAAATGTTGCGGTAATGCTTGGTGATTATAATGATGGGAATCGCGCCGATTAGGGCGCGCTTTTTTTTGGGAGAAGAGAAAAATATGTGGCTGTATTTATTAGCAATGATAGTGGGATTAAGCGTGTTGGTGTACAGCGCCGATGTCTTTATTGACGGTGCCAGTCATTTGGCTAAGAAATTTCATGTGCCAAAAGTTATTATCGGCATGTTTATTATCGGCGTGGGCACCTCGGCACCCGAGATGGTGGTGTCTGTTTTATCCGCAATGGAAGGCAGTTCGGGTTTGGCACTGGGCAATGCCTATGGTTCCAATGTCGTTAATATTACTTTGGTACTGGGATTGACTGCCGTCATCAACCCTTTATTTATTCAGCCGACAGTGGTTAAAAAAGATTTTATTTGGCTGTTTGCGATAACGGCGCTTGCTTTATGGCAATTATGGGATAAGCAGCTTAATCGTTTTGAAGGTTTTATCTTATTGTTTGTATTATTTGTTTTATTAACGCAGCAATTTATAAAAGCCAGAAAATCGGCTAAAGACAGCGCTGCCGCCTTGGCAGAAGAGGAATTGTCGCAATTGCAGGAAATTAAAATACCGCTTGCTTTGGCAAAACTAACGGGCGGATTGATTGCCTTGATTATCAGTTCGCGCTTGATTGTATGGGGTGCGGTAGAACTGGCGCAGCTTTGGGGTTTATCTGAATTGATTATCGGTTTGACGATTGTTGCGATCGGTACTTCTTTGCCCGAATTGGTCTCATCTGTTATGGCGGCAAGGCGCGGCGAGCATGAAATGGCTTTAGGGAATGTAATCAGTTCTAATATTTTTAATACCTTAGCGGTGGTTGGTTTGGCGTCGGCGATTTCGCCTTTTAACATTGCTCCTGAAATTTTGCACCGCGATATTTTTGTGATGGTGGCGCTTACGGTCTTGTTATTTGTGCTGTGTTTGTGGGCTTTGCGCAATGGCGGACGTATGGGCAGAAGTGCCGGTGCCATATTAACAGCTTCGTTTATTGCCTATACGCTGTGGTTATTACATGATGCTTTGACTTAAAGGTTTATCTGTTTGAAAAATAATTATAAGTTTATGTAAGGTGTTTTGCTGCAATGCAACATAAAAATCTCGAGTAATTGTATTTTTGTAACATATTGTTTTTATATAAAAACAAGTAGTGAATAAAAATTCATTATTTTTTATCAAAATTGCTTGACGCAGTGCAGCAAACTGCCTATAATGCGCCCCAACATCATCGATGTTATCTCCTCTATATCCTCCTTTGGTGGTTGTTGGCCGAGTCGTTCGACTCGGCTTTTTTTATTCTGCATTTCCTGCCGCGGTTTTACTGCTTTACAATACCGCTTCCCGATAAGATTAATGGTCTGTCGGATATTCGATGAGAACGAGTAAGGAGCAGAGAATGAAACAAGCCACACAATTACTACATGCGGGCTATTCGCCTGATCCAAGCACGAAAGCCGTTGCGGTGCCTTTATATCAAACCGCAAGTTATGCCTTCGATAATACGCAGCACGGCGCGGATTTATTTAATCTTGAAGTGCCGGGTAATATTTATACGCGCATTATGAATCCCACCACCGATGTCTTGGAGCAGCGTTTGGCGGCAATAGAAGGCGGTATTGCCGCCTTATGTCTTGCCAGCGGTATGGCGGCGATTACTTATGCCATTCAAACCGTGGCAGAGGCGGGCGATAATATCATCGCCACCAAAACCTTGTATGGCGGCACTTTCAATTTATTTTCCCATAGCTTGCCCAAGCAGGGGATTGAAGTGCGTTTTATCGATGCAGATGCGCCTGAGCAAATTGCCCAATATGCGGATGCGCGTACCAAATTAGTTTTTGCCGAAAGTATCGGTAATCCTGCAATGAATGTATTGGATATTCCGGCTTTTGCCGCTGCGGCGCATGAGCAGCAATTGCCTTTGGTGATTGATAATACGGTAGCCAGTCCCGTTCTATGCCGTCCGCTGGCTTTGGGAGCGGATATTGTGATTGAATCTTTAACCAAATATATCGGCGGACACGGTACAAGTATCGGCGGCGCCATTATTGACGGCGGGCATTTTGATTGGACGCAAAGCGAGCGTTTTCAGGTCTTAAATACGCCGGATACTGCTTATCACGGTGTGAATTACACAGAGCATTTCGGTAAGGCGGCCTATATTGCGCGTGCGCGCGTCGCGCCTTTACGCAATATGGGAGCGGTAATCAGCCCTTTTAATGCTTTTTTAATTCTGCAAGGTTTGGAAACTTTGGCTTTGCGTATGGACAGACATTGCGAAAACGCTCTGAAAGTAGCGCAATTTTTACAGCAGCATCCGCAGGTGGCATGGGTAAATTATGCAGGATTGTCAGACAGTTCTTACCACGACTTGATTGTACGCGACTTTTCCGGCAAAGCCTCGGGCTTGCTAAGTTTCGGCATTAAAGGTGGTATGGCGGCAGGAATAAAATTTATCGATGCTTTGCAATTATTTACCCGCTTAGTCAATATTGGTGATGCCAAATCTTTAGCGACGCATCCGGCAAGCACCACGCATCGTCAGTTAAACGAGCAGGAGCTTGCCGCCGCAGGCGTGAGCACAGACATGCTGCGTTTGTCTATCGGGATTGAAGATATTGAGGATTTGCTGACGGATTTAAGACAGGCATTGGCTGCAGCGGAAGTTTAATCATTCAAACGGCTTGAATTTACAATTCAAGTGCAAAAAAAAGAAGCATTCATAATAGAGTATAATTTTGTTCCCCAACAAAAAAGGACT
>ERZ1023409.17-NODE-17-length-65587-cov-10.050647_pt1 | contig 65587 bp, 63 predicted proteins | sample MGYA00380508_ERZ1023409 | MGnify/ENA primary metagenome ERZ1023409 (study PRJEB33173, sample SAMEA4830325) | metagenome | study: EMG produced TPA metagenomics assembly of the PRJEB25223 data set...
TCCTGACTGTCATTTCCTATTATTTCGCTTCAGCATACTTTTTGAAACACCACCGAAAATTGTAGTGTTGTAGCTCCCTCTCTCATCTCGTAGTGCTATAATTAACGTCATTTCCTACTGTGAAGACTTCTCGTTGTAGCTCCCTCTCTCATCTCGTAGTGCTATAATTATACCTCTGGCAAATGAGCCTACAGACGGGTTGTAGCTCCCTCTCTCATCTCGTAGTGCTATAATGCGTATGTCCGCGTTGCATCGTGACACAAAGTTGTAGCTCCCTCTCTCATCTCGTAGTGCTATAATACTTTTTGGGACGGTATCGCCTGCGATACCGTTGTAGCTCCCTCTCTCATCTCGTAGTGCTATAATCTGATAAAGGTGTCGGTGTCTTATCCGATAGTTGTAGCTCCCTCTCTCATCTCGTAGTGCTATAATGGCGACCCGAACGACTGTACCGAAGAGGAAGTTGTAGCTCCCTCTCTCATCTCGTAGTGCTATAATCCGTCCTGCGCCCAATCGGCTATTGATTGAGTTGTAGCTCCCTCTCTCATCTCGTAGTGCTATAATAGGTTGCAGACAGCGCACACTATTACGGCGGTTGTAGCTCCCTCTCTCATCTCGTAGTGCTATAATACCCAAGCGATAAAGCTCTATTTTTATAGGCTTTATCGCTAATTTCTTGTCTAGTTTTCAAGAGCTAAAATAGCAAAATCTGATTCGCATTGACTTTTTTTTCACGCGGTTTCATTTCGCCGATTAGCATCAACATGCCCGCATATTGCTTTTCCGTAACTTCTAAACAACGGACTTGCCCTTCTTCAGGTAAATTTTTCTGCAAGCGCGTATAGTGTTTATGCAAACCATCACGACCACGCACAATGCGTGCATATACAGAGAGTTGCAGCATCTGATAACCGTCTTTAATCAAAAAATGGCGAAACCGATTTGCCGCTCTGCGTTTAGCAGCGGTCGTTACAGGCAAATCAAAAAATACTATCAAACGCATAAATTTTGCCTCACTCATAATCCTGTACCTTTAATGGCAATATTTCAGGCAGCTTTAATAATCCAGAATCGCCTTGTATCAATGCCGTTTGAAAAGATTGTACTGTTCGATCAATTGCCGACAACAGACTATAAGTTTTGCCATTCAGTTTTATCTGATGATGCAATAATGCAACTAGGCGGCTTTTCCATAGAGTATTTAACTCTCCGGGCAGCGTATTTTGCATCATCTGTTCATACACAAATAAATCTACCAATATGCGATATGGCTCAATCAAATCATCGGCAAGATTAAACGGATTAAGTTCGCTGCAATGTTGCACGCCAAGCGTGGGCAAAAATCCGTATTGCACCAAAGCGCGGGCAATCGCAGAACGCAAGATACTGTAACCATAGTTTAAGCAGCCATTAATCATATTTTCTTGAGCGCGTGTGAAGTCATGTCCAAAGAGCAGAGGAAAATATAACGCCGCCGCTTGGCTTTCGTGAAAGGTTTTGTCGCCCGATTTCACACCGTCTGCCAATACTTTCAGACGGTCTGCCGCAATATCGTGTCCGCTGTAATCCAATAGCCATGCCTGATTGCGGATTTTTTGTTTCACCATTTGCTGCCACAATTGTTTTTTCTGCGGCAGGCTTTGATTGATTTGTAGCTTTAAAATTTTCAGACAGCGGTGATATTGGGCAAACGGCAACCATTGTCCGCACGGCAAAAACTGTTCATCGCAAGTGAGCAAAGTAATCCCATTTTGCGCCAAAGCCGATAATAAAGGCGCGGTCAAAACCACTTCGCGCGCTTCAATCACCATCACGGCAATGTCTTCCAACGGCACGGTAATTTCATCTTCTTGTTTAATCAGCAAATGGCGGTTTTGCAAAGACAACCGCGCAGGTTTGCTGATGATGATGCTGCGCCAAGTCATGTTTTTCTCCCAATGATTCCGTTTTCAGGCTGCCTGAAAAATAAGACTTCAGATAGCCCATACAAAAACGGCTACGCCAATTAAGGCGCAGCCGTTGCGGTTTAGGATTTCTTTTTCACTTTTAATTCAGGGCGTTTTTCGGGTTTGCAGGGGCGAATGACTTTACCCAAGACATCAACTTGGTATTTTTTAATCAATACTTGATTTTGTGTACTGATACGAAATTGCTTAATATCCGTCTTTACTACACCATAACCATTTGGCCTGTCTCGTTTATCATGCAAGCATAAATTAAATCGCCCATTAGAACTATCGCAATTGATGAAATACGCTAATATTTCTTTGCTATTATCAACAGGGTCTTGAATTAAAATCAAATCATTCTTACACAAACCAAAACAAAAAGTATAAGTTTCATCAATTTCATACCCTTTGCAATCCAATAATGGCAATTCTCCTTTGGCAATTTGCCACGCATAAACAGGTACAACAAAATATTGTACTTTACCTTTTTTGTTCGCTTTTTGGTAAACATCCACACGCACCATATCACCATTATCAGCAATTGTTTTATTATCATTGAGCAAAACACCTGAATTTTGTGTTTTTTTAATTCTGATTGATTTTACTCGCTGACCACCTTTCTTATAAAAAGGTTGAATAAATGCTTTTTTAGGGTCTCCACCATATTCATTAAGTCTATCTTTTAATGCTTGGTATAATTCATACTCACGCTCTTTATTGACCATATTTTCCAGCATAGCTGGTGTTAAATCAATTAAGTCCTGTTTCTTATAACTGACTTTCTCTGAAACAATATTTGTATTTTGTGGAAAATATCTTCTCGCAGACCGTAACATTGCTTCATGCCCCTGCCCGCTCATTTTCCGATTGGGCGCACGCGACACAAACAACGGTTTCACAAACTCATGCACCGCTTCGGGGCGGCTGCTCAATTTCTCCGCCAATTCTTCATGCGGATTATCGCTGAACACGCGAATCATCACTTCCTGCCTGAAAAATTCCCATGGCTGCGGAATACGGGTTTTGACTTCGCCTGTTGCCGTATCAACCGTTTCCAAGATTTCGCGCCCCTGTATGGCTTTGGTGATTTTTTGCTGCATGGAAACGGTCGAACACGCCACCACAATCGCATCAAGGGCATGATGGCGGTCATTTTCTTCACGCACTTTCCGCAAGCCCCATAAACCGCGCAGCAAAGCCGTTATCGAGCCGTTGGAAGCAAACACGCGCCGCTTACCTTTGCCGCTTAAATACAGGTTTTCTTCCATAAATCCGCATAAAAAGCGGGCAATATAGCGCGTATCGTTTAAATTACGTTCCAAGAAACCCTGTTCGGCTTTGGTATCGAGCTTTGCCATCTGAATACGCTGTTTTTTTCCGTAAGGAAAATCACAACCAGCCAAGCGTGCCTGAAATTCCCGCCATACGCGACTATTGCTTGCACCGTCTAAATATTCATATGGCGTTTGATTGCGTTTTTTCTGGTTTTCACTGCCAAACACCAACACTTTATTGTTCAAGCTATCGTCCCAAGTACGCGAAAATGGTAAAGCATGGTCAATTTCCACATAGCCTTTCTCATTCAAACGGTTCAAATCGATTTCATTGCCCGAATACAGACATTTGCCGTGCTGTTGTCGATACAGTCGCAATTTAAGAATATCCTGTCCTTTCGGCTCGCCTGCAAAATGGGGAAACAATTCTTTAAACCGTTCCACCGCACGTTCGCGTTCTTTGCGGTTTTCTTCCTGTTTTTTCTCGATTTCTTTACGATCTTTAAATGATTTACCCAATTCCCGCGCCGTTTCAATATGCACCCGCGCAGGCGAACCATAGCGGCGGATAATCGCATTCACCACTTTCCGTACTTGTGTCAGCGTACGCAGCACCACAGGATTGCGTATAACATCGGCAGGAATGGGCGGCAATAACCTTTTGTTTTGATTTTCTTTTATTGCACGATGATCGCCATAGGCTGCTTTACAAGCCTCATCGTAACGCAAACCTTTTTCCATCTGTGGCAGGATTTTATGCAGCGCTAATAAAGACAATTCGATAAATTTGTCAAAACTCAGACCTTTTAATAAAGCGTCCAATACATTTTCAGGCAGCCCTAAATCTGCCAATGCTGTCTGAATATCTTCATCGGTTTTGTAAACGGAAAACGCCGTGCCGATTCTGTCCAATAATTCGGGATTGCGGATACGGTTGTTCCATGCCGCTTTCAAACCTGCTTTTTCCAATACCGTACAGATTTTGTGGTAAGCCTTCATTTCCATCAATGCGCCGCTTTCGGCTTTTTTCGCACTTTCCGCATCGCTGCCGTAACGCAAACCTTTAAACACCGCGCTTTCAGGCAACGCTAAAATCTTGCGCACTTGTGCATAAGTCAGTTTGGATTTTTGATACGGCTCGTCTAGTAGCAAACGGCGTTCATCATCAGCCAAAACCCGTTCTTCACCACCGTCTAAAATCCGCAAATTGTTTAATTTGGTCAGCCAGATAAAACGTTCCGCGCTGTAAGTGTTTTTCGCCGCTTTATATTCAGACGACTCAAACCTGCATTTGCCCAACATCTTCAACACCGCCTCGCCCTGCAAAGCACTGCGCTGCGTCATCAGCAAAGCATCAACTTTTGCTTCCAAGTCTGCTGAAGCAAAGGGATTGCCAAATTCACGTTGTTTTTCAAATAACAAATGTAATTCTTTCTGTAAATCCAAGCGGTTGAAAGTATGTGAGTAATCGCCGCCTTTATTGCGTAAATGTCCGCTTTGCACGGCAAAATATTTTACTGCCAATTCCGCCGGCGTGCGGTATTCATCGGCTTGCAACAATTCATGGTTTTGCGCCACGCCTGCCAACAAACGCCCCAATTCCGATTTGCCGTCTTCCTGTAATTCGCTTTTACGCTGTGACAAATAACCGCGATGTTTCACCAAATGCAACAACACCGCCGCCCACTCTTTTGCCGCAAGTTTTTTGTCTAAACCTGCCACACGCAAAGCCCACGCATCAATCGGCAGATTTTCAGGCAGCCTATTTGCACCAAAATCTGCTGCCTTTAAAATCCCTTCATGCTTCAATAAACGGCGTAAACGCAGCAAACGGTGCGCTCTGCGACGAATTAAACGACGTACACTACGTGCTTCTCGCCGCGCTTTTGCCAAAGAATCACCTGTTTTCGGCACTTCCGCCCGTTCAAATGTCCGCACACCGCAGTCAAGTAAACCAATTGTATGTTCATTTTCATCAATCCAAACACAAGCCCAACCCACAGAAGCAATACCCAAATCCAAGCCCAAAATATAGTTTTGCTGCGCCATAGCCCTTTCCTTTGTCCAGACAGTGAATAATTAGAAATCATACTGTTTTAAAACTTGAATTGTCAAACCAAGTGCAATAGTTTTTTAAAGTAAACTTAATAAGGTGTTTTTCAGCCTAAACACTTTCTCGGTCGTAGATTTAATTTGTCAACGACCGATTGAATATAATCATCGCTCCACCGGTTTATATCCTGTTGCTTGGGGAAAAACTCCCTGAGCAACCCGTTTGTATTTTCATTTGTCCCCCTTTGCCACGGCTGATGCGGCTGGGGGAAATAAAAAGCTGCGCCTAATGTTTGCGTAACTAAACTATGTTTGGCAAATTCCTTGCCTCTGTCCGGTGTAATCGACCATAATTTATGCGGCTTAAGCAGGGTTATCATCGCCTCTTTCACCAGTAATGCTTTTTTGCCTGCAATCTTTTTCACCAACTCAAAACGGCTTTTGCGTTCCGTCAAAGTAAGCAAACAGGCACCGCCTGCGACACCCAATACCGTATCCGCTTCCCAATGTCCGAAACGGCTGCGGTTTTGCGCTGAAATCGGGCGTTCCTCCAATGTATGCGAAATCGTGATTTTTCCACGCTTTTCAAGATGATTTTTTCTCCGCCTTGTTCTGCCTTTATGGCGTAATTTTCGGCTTGCTTTGCCTTCGCTGATATCCAGACAACCTTGATGAATCGCGCGGTAAATCGTATTGAAACTGATCGATAAATCAGAATTTTCAAACTCCAAGCGCTTACTGAGCTGCTCGGGCGACCATTTGCCGTCCAACACTTTGCTTTGCAGCAAATGACTATATTCCGCCCGTTTTAATTTGGGTATCGCTTTGCACTTTTTCCGATGCTTTTGATAGCTGCTGTGCGCCGAACTCGCTCGATATACTTTGAGTGCATGCCTTTTTAGCTCACGGGAAATGGTGCTGCAGCTCCGCCCTAATTGTCGGGCAATCTCGGACTGTTTTTTGCCTTGAGCGAGCAGAATCATTATGCTTTCCCGTTCTGAAAGTGTAAGATGTCGGTAAGAAGCGTTCATTTTAGAGTTCTTTTTTGTTGGGGGGAACAAAATGATACTCTAATTATGAATGCTTCTTTTTTTTTGCACTTGGATTGTAAATTCAAGAACATAAAAATCTACACAACTCAGCTAAATTTCTGCTTGCTATTATCCGCATAAGTATTTTATAATCCGCAGCATTGTTGCACTACGAGATGAGAGCCGTTGCTACAATAAGACCATTTGAAAAAATGTGTCGCGACGTATTCAGAAATGAATGTGCCCCTGAAAAGTTCTACTTTTCAGGGGCATCGTCTTTTTAGGTTGAATTAATTCATATCAAAATATTTGTGATACTCCTTACGCACATCGCCTAATTCATTGATAATCGTGCGAACAGTTACTTCATCTTTATTTTCAATCGCTATTTCTAAATCCGCAATTAATTTACGTATTTGCTGTATACCTTGCAGAAATTTTTCTTGATCTTGCGCATTAGCGCCAATACTCAATGCCTCTGCTTGACTAGCCCATTGGCTCAATTGTGCCGCAGGCTCTGCCATTGCCGCTATATTATCTGCGCCGTTAATAGCTTTAAAATTCCGTCCCATCAATTTCATTGTCGCTTCTAAATCTTTAGAGTCGTCAATAATTGCTGCCGCCGGCAAAGATGTTGCCGGAGCTTCAATATTAAGCGCTTCAACAGATGGCTGCACAATAGTTTGTGTACTTTCAGTGATAACATTACCATCAAGAACAAGCGCTTGAGTAATTTGCGTTTCTGTTACTACATCTGCTTTTACGGTTGAATCCGGACGTGCTTGTGCACGATCTTCTGCATTGGAGGTCTGCGCCATAGACGTAGCGCTAAATAAGATTGCCGATACAAGAAATAATTTTTTCATCTCTACCTCTGTTTTATATTAAAGGGACTAACAATATAACAAGATCGGCAATATTTGTGTTTTACATTCAGTTAAGCTTCAAGACTTATTTTGATTAGTTTTCTTTTTTATCGGACTTAGCCAATCCGGTTTTTCTTGCAAATCTGCACGAGTAAAAGCCAAGCTATCTGCGGAAATATTTTGCGTAATCACTGAGCCTGCGCCAATCGTTACGCGATCACCAAGACGCAGCGGCGCAACTAATGCGGTATTTGAGCCGACAAAAACCTGATTACCTATTTCCGTGCGGTATTTATTCACGCCATCATAATTACAAGTAATGGTGCCGGCGCCAATATTGACGTTTTTCCCAATGATAGCATCGCCGATATAGCTTAAATGGTTTACTTTGCTTCCTTCATCCACTATGCTCGCCTTAATCTCAACGAAATTGCCGATTTTTGTCGCCCGTTTTAATTGTGTATTTGGACGAATGCGCGCATACGGTCCGATTTCTGCATCAGCCGCAATCTGCGATTTTTCAATCATGCTCATCGGCTGTACGCGTACATTATCCCCCAATTCACAATCAATCAGCACACTGCCTGCACCAATATGCACATGATTTCCTAAAACAACTTTTCCTTTGAAAAAAACATTCGGCTCAATCAAGACATCATGCCCGACACTAATTTGACCATGCACATCAATTCGAGCAGGATCAATCAATGTAACGCCTACGGCTAATAATTGCTGGGCTTGACGTTTGCGATATACCGCCTCTGCCTGTGCGAGCTGCGCACGATTATTAATGCCTAAAGTTTCTTCTTCATTTTCAGCAAGTAATGCCGATACCTGCCAACCATTATCAGATAATAAGGCGATTAAATCCGTCAAATAATATTCTTTTTGTGCATTCTTATTATCAATTTGGGGCAAATATTCACGTAATAAAGCATTATTAATCGCCATAACGCCTGTATTGATTTCTTGAATTTTACGCTGCTCATCTGTTGCGTCTTTATGCTCGACAATTGCCACCACATTATCTTGAACATCACGCACAATCCTTCCGTAACCGCTTGGATCAGCGAAATTTGCGGTCAATAAGGCGGCTCCAGTCTTTTCCGCTTGCGTCAATAAAGCATTGAGGGTATTAACCGTGAGCAAAGGGCAATCACCTAATAAAATTAATGTAATTGCTTCACTTTGCAAAAACGGCAAAGCTTGTATCACGGCATGTGCGGTCCCCAACTGCTCTTTTTGCTCAAACCAATGCAAATGAGGATAATCAGAGCTAATTTCCGCTTGTAATTGCTCTCCCAAATAGCCGTATATCACAGCACTTGAGTGAATATTTAATTGCTTAAGCGTATCTAATAATAAACTCAACATTGGACGTCCGGCTAAAGGTTGAAGCAATTTAGGGCGCATCGAATTCATACGGGTGCCTTTGCCTGCCGCCAAAATCAAAGCATTAAATACATGATGAGACATTCTTTTTTCCTCAAATAAAAAGCCGACACAAGGTCGGCTTAAAAAATACAGCGCTTACCTGCGTGTGCGACGAATAGCTGATAATTGTGCGGTTAATTGCGCCAACTCAGTATGTAGATGTTTACCGTCTTCATCATCCGCCTGCAAACCGTGCATCCTCGCTTCCGCTCGTTCTTTTGCCGCTCGCACTTTGGCTTCGTCTAATTCCGCAGCACGCTCAGCGCTATCCGCTAATATAATCGTCTGCTGCGCCTGAACTTCTAAGAATCCGCCTGAAATATAGATAACCTCTTCCGCTCCTGATTCTAAAGTCAAACGTACTTGACCGGGCTTTAAACTTGCCATCAATGGCGTATGTCCAGCCAAAATGCCCAACTCTCCAGAAGCGGCAGTAACGGCAATTTGCTGTACCGTTCCCTCATAAAGAGAACGGTCTTGACTCACTACACTTACACGAAAAGCATTCGCCATGCTGCCTCCTTAGGCTTGGGCTTTCATTTTTTCAGCTTTTGCCACTGCTTCATCAATGGAACCGACCATATAAAATGCCTGCTCAGGCAAGTGGTCGTATTCACCTTCAACAATTCCTTTAAAACCGGCAATCGTATCTTTTAAGGACACATATTTGCCCGGAGAACCTGTAAAGACTTCCGCAACGAAGAAAGGTTGCGATAAGAAACGTTGGATTTTACGTGCACGGGTAACGATTTGCTTGTCTTCCTCAGACAACTCATCCATACCTAAAATCGCAATAATATCACGCAATTCTTTATAACGCTGCAACACGCCTTGCACACGACGCGCAACCGAATAATGCTCCTCGCCAATAATCAAAGGATCTAATTGACGCGAAGTAGAATCCAAAGGATCTACCGCCGGATAAATTCCTAACTCGGCGATTTGGCGGGAAAGCACTACTGTTGAATCTAAGTGAGCAAAAGTTGTCGCAGGAGAAGGGTCAGTCAAGTCATCTGCCGGCACATACACCGCTTGAATCGAAGTAATCGACCCTTTTTTGGTAGAAGTAATCCGTTCTTGCAGCTTGCCCATTTCTTCCGCCAAAGTCGGCTGATAACCTACTGCGGAAGGCATACGGCCTAAGAGTGCCGATACTTCCGTACCCGCCAAGGTATAACGATAAATATTATCCACAAAGAACAGAACATCACGCCCTTCTTCACGGAAATATTCCGCCATAGTTAAGCCTGTTAAAGCAACACGGAAACGGTTACCTGCCGGCTCATTCATCTGTCCATAAACAAGAGAGACTTTGTCTAATACATTAGACTCTTTCATTTCATAGTAGAAGTCATTACCTTCACGAGTACGTTCGCCGACACCGGCAAAAACGGAATAACCGCTATGCTCAATCGCAATATTACGGATAAGCTCCATCATATTAACGGTCTTGCCAACGCCTGCGCCGCCAAACAAACCGACTTTACCGCCTTTGGCAAAAGGACAAAGCAAATCAATAACTTTAATACCGGTTTCTAATAGCTCGGTAGAGCTTGATAATTCATCATAAGCAGGCGCTGCACGGTGAATGCCCCATTTAGCTTCCGCTTCAATCTCTCCTTGATGATCAATCGGCTCACCCAACACATTCATGATACGACCTAAAGTCGCCTTACCTACCGGCACCTGAATCGTTTTACCAGTGTTTTTAACCGACATACCGCGAACCAAACCATCTGAAGCGCCCATCGCAATGGTACGCACAACACCGTCGCCAAGCTGCTGCTGCACTTCAAAAGTAATCCCGTTCTCTTCACCGATTAACGCATCATTGATATTTGGGATTTCATTAATTGGAAACTCAATATCTACCACCGCGCCAATAATCTGTACAATTTTGCCCGTACTCATAAAAACTCTCCTAATTCATTAGACGGCATCAGCGCCGGCAACAATTTCTGTTAATTCTTGGGTAATCGCCGCTTGGCGAGCTTTGTTATATTTCAGCTGCAATTCATTAATCAATGAACCGGCATTATCAGAAGCATTTTTCATTGCGATCATGCGTGCCGACATTTCAGATGCGATATTTTCAAGCATCGCTTGTCTGACAATGCTTTCCAAATAACGCTTCATCAAGCGCTCAAGTAATTCGTCTGGAGAAGAATCATATACATAATCCCAAGAATGGCTGGCAGTCTTACCATCTCCATGTGCGATATTTGCCGGCAAAAGCCGTTCAATAGTCGGTTTTTGCGCCATCGCATTAATGAATGTGTTGCCAGCAATATAAATTTGCTGAATTTCGCCGCGTTCGAAAGCTTCAATCATTGGATGGACTGCACCAATTAAATCCTGAATTTCCGGAGCTTCCGGATAATTCTCTACAGCCGAAATAATAGGAATATTGGCCTGACTTAAAAAGCTGACACCCTTTCTGCCAAAGACAGAAGCAACGACTTTACGACCTTGTGCTTTTTGATCACGCACATGCTGTAAAAAAGTTTTAAATAAATTAATATTTAAACCGCCGCATAAACCGCGATCAGTACTAATTAAGATATACCCAACTTTCTCAATCGCTTCTTTTTCATAACCAGTTAAAAATAGATGCTGTTTTGCAGTACTCGCCTTTACCAAATGCGCAATCACACGCAGAATACTCTCAGCATAAGGTCTTCCTACTCGCATTTGATCTTGCACACGGCGAATCTTTGAAGCAGCTACCATTTCCATGGCACGCGTAATTTTCTGCGTGTTCTTTATGTTCTTAATCTGACCGCGTATTTCTTTGGCATTAGACATTGCGATTCCTTACCAAGTACCTTTTTCTTTGAACTCATCTAATGCAGTGCGAATTGCTGTTTCAATTTCATCATTATAATCGCCTTTTTCATTAATGCGATCTAATAATGCTTTATGTTCGCTACGCATATATGCCAACATCGCCGTTTCATATTGAATGATTTTTTCAACTGGAACAGTATCTAAATAACCTTTATCCGCGGCAAATAATGAAATACCCATTTCTGCCGTATTTAACGGAGAATATTGCTTTTGCTTCATCAATTCGGTAACGCGTTGACCATGTTCAAGCTGTTTACGCGTTGCTTCATCAAGATCGGAAGCAAATTGAGCAAAAGCAGCCAATTCACGATATTGAGCCAAAGCCAAACGAACGCCGCCACCTAATTTTTTAATAATTTTAGTTTGCGCAGCACCACCAACACGAGAAACAGATAAGCCGGCATTAATTGCAGGACGAATCCCCGCATTAAATAAGTCTGTTTCTAAGAAGATTTGACCGTCTGTAATGGAAATAACATTAGTAGGCACGAATGCAGAAACGTCGCCCGCTTGCGTTTCAATAATCGGCAAAGCGGTTAAAGAACCTGTCTTGCCTTTGACTTCCCCATTAGTTAAACGCTCAACTTCTTTGGCATTAATACGAGAAGCGCGTTCAAGTAAACGTGAATGCAAATAGAAAACATCGCCGGGATAAGCTTCACGACCGGGAGGACGGCGTAAAAGCAGAGAAACTTGACGATATGCCCATGCCTGCTTAGTTAAATCATCATATACGATCAATGCATCTTCGCCATGATCGCGGAAATATTCGCCCATTGCACAGCCTGCATAAGCCGCAATATATTGCATCGCCGCCGAATCAGAAGCCGAAGCTGCCACAATGATAGTATGCTTGAGCGCATCGTGTTCTTCTAATTTACGCACAACTGCCGCTATTGATGAGGCTTTCTGACCGATTGCCACATATACACATTTCACGCCCGTTGTTTTTTGATTAATAATTGCATCTACTGCAATCGCCGTTTTACCTGTTTGACGATCACCGATAATTAATTCGCGCTGACCGCGACCAACCGGCACCATTGCATCAATCGATTTTAATCCCGTAGGTAAAGGTTGATCAACGGATTGGCGCTCTATAACGCCGGGAGCGATTTTTTCGATAGGAGAACTTTGTGCAGTTTTAATCTCACCTTTGCCATCGATAGCCTCACCAAGCGCATTCACAACACGACCCAGTAATTCCCGACCGACCGGCACTTCTAAGATTTTACCCGTACATTTAACCTTATCGCCTTCACGTAAAGCAGTATATTCGCCTAATACCACTGCTCCGACACTATCACGCTCAAGGTTTAGAGCAAGTGCATATTCTCCGCCGGGCAAAGCAATCATCTCGCCCAGCATAACTTGTTGCAACCCTTGAATACGCACAATACCATCAGAAACGCTAATAATCGTCCCTTCTGCGCTACTTTCTACTTTACTATCATAATCAGCAATTTTATTTTTAATAAAATCACTAATTTCTGCGGCATTTAACTGCATTTTAATTCCTCAAATCTTCTAGCTTTTGGGCAAATTGTTCAATCCGCCCTTTGGTCGACTGATCTAATACCAAACCATCATACTCAATTCTGACACCAGCAAGTAAATCAGCTTGCTCAATCACCTCAAGCAGCACTTTTTTACCCAATTTTTTTTCTAACATTTCTATAATGCTAGATTTTTGTTGCGATTCTAAGACTTTAGCACTATAAACTTTAGCCTCACACACGCCATCAGCTTGGTGCATTTGCAATATAAATTGCTCGGCAATTTCGGGCAAAACAGAAAGGCGATTATTTTCTTGTAAAATATTCAAGAAATTTTCTTCTTCTTTCCGCATTATTTCGCCGCGATTTTTTTCCAAGCTTTCATTAAGCCAACTTTGCCATTCGGAAAAAAAGCCCGGTACGGTTAATCGAGAAATAATTGCTTCATTTTTGGCAAATGATGCAGAAATCTGCAAAAATTCCTGCCACTTTCCTAAAGATTCATTTGCTAAAGCCTGTTGATATGCGGCTTTAGCATAAGGTCTTGCAATAGTTTCAGATTGAGACATATTAGAATTTCTCGGCTAATTCTTGCAAAAGTCGTTCATGATCTTTTGCATTTACTTCACGCCCAATGACTTTTTCCGCACCTTCTATAACCAAAGCCGAAAGCTTTGATTGCAATTCGCGTGATACTTGATTTTTCTCTTGCTGAATTTGAGCACGTGCTTGATTTAATTCTAAATCACCCACTTTTTTCGCTTCTTCACGAGCAGCATCAACGATTTCATTTGCTTGCTTTTGTGCGCGACCAAGAATTTCATTTGCTTGCGCTTTCGTTTGCTCAAGCAAATCTGCAGATTCTTGCTGCGCACTTTGCATTTTGTGACGTGCACTGTCTGCCAAACTCAAACCTTCAGCAATTTTTTGCTGACGTTCAGCAGCTACTTTGGCAAAAATTGGCCAAATGACTTTATGCACGAACCACCAAAATACTAGGAAAGTGCCTACCTGGCCAATTAGGGTCAGAGTAATATCCATAGGATTGTACCTTTGGTTGATATGTCAAATTACGGCTGAATTCCACCAAGCAATGGATTAGCAAATACCATAATCAATGCAATTACCACACTAATCATCGCAATCGCATCTAATAAACCGGCGATAATGAAGAATTTGGTTTGCAATGGGTTCATCATTTCAGGTTGACGAGCACTGCTTTCGATATATTTGCCACCTAAAATAGCAAATCCAATACCTGTCGCCATTGCTGCCAAACCTAAGATAACGGCAATTGCAATTGCTGAAAAGCCTTGGATATGCATAAACGCTTCAATATTTCCCATGGGTATCCTCCTAGAGTAAATGAAATGAATGGAAAATTAGTGAGATTCTGCCATCGACATATAGACGATTGTCAAAATCATAAAAATATAGGCTTGCAGGATAACTACCAAAATATGGAAGATAGCCCAAGCACCGCCCGGTATAAACTGAACAAAAAATGGTAACAAAGCAATCAGAATAAAGACTAATTCGCCTGCAAACAGATTACCAAACAAACGCAATGATAAAGAGATAATCTTAGCGAAATCTTCAACAATTTTTAGCGCAAAATTTATTGGGAATAACAGTGCCTTTTTCCACAGTACTTCTGCCTCGAAAGGATGAGACCCCATTGCTTTCAACAAGCCCATTGCGCCATGATTCGCCTTAAAAGCATACACATAAGTCAAAACCACAATAGTGATTGATAAGGCAAAGGTCGCGTTCACGTCTGTCGAAGGCACTACTTTCAGATAAGGAATTCCGACCAAAGAAGCGGCCGCCGGAAGCAAATCGACAGGAATGAGGTCCATCACGTTCCACAATAAAATCCAACAGAATACCGTTAAAGCTAAGGAACCGATATCTGCTCTTGATTTGCCGTAAAAATCTTTAACCGCACCATCGACAAAATCAAAAATCATCTCGGCAAAGTTTTGCGCAAAACCAGGTACGCCGCTGTCCATTTTTTTCGCAATGCTATAAAAAAACCAACAAAACAACACACCTAAAAGAATAGAGAAAAAGAGCGTATCAATATGTAAAGACCAAAATGTTCCCGGTTCGCCAATCACAAGATTGGTCATATGATGTTGGATAAATTCCGCAGCACCGGTTTTACCGCTATGTTCTGCCCCTGCCATATTTCCTCACTTCAGTATAAGCATCATAAAATAGCCGCCTACATAGGTTGTCGCAAATCCTATGACTAACCCCAAGGCATTTACTTGCATTTTCAGAAAAATGATCATCAAGATAATAATGATCAACCATTTTAATATTTCACATAACCACATCAGCGCATAAAACGTTCTTGCCTTCAATACCTTCGGTAATTTTCTTATAACTAGCATCAATGCAGCGCTTGTTATAATACTAACGAGAGTGCCTAAGAATATTGGATGAGCAAGATAACGATAAGCTGACAGCCATGTCAGCGCTAGCAAAACGATAGCAATTACCGTTTGTGTAACTAGTAATTTAACTACTGTTTTTTGCATTTGCGTTTATTGTCGGAATTATAAAAGCTAGCACACACGCGGTCAACGAAAAACTCACCAAAACCTCCATTTTTACCATTCAAACAAAGAGAATTATAGAATTAATCGAGACTTAGAACAATCACTCTCTGCATCATTTATATTCTCACCATGAAGAAAAGTGCTGCCCGGACTAAATCGAAGACGTAGAAAAATAATACAAGACAGCGAACCTTAAACAGGACAGAGATAGTCAAAGAGTTGAAAAAATATTACGGTCTTGGCCCGCCTTGCCGTACGCTCTTGTACTATCTGCGGCTCGCCGCCTTATACTAATTTCCACTTTCCCGCTATAGTAGCAGGATAAGCCGTAGTATTTTTCGATTCTCCGATAATAACGGTCGCTTATCTTCATGTAAATTATTAATTTCAAGCGTATATCTCTAATTTCATGTTAAGATGAGGTATTCATTTAAGCTAAAAGACAACATCATGAAAAAATCATTTATTCTCTTTATGTTATCAGCCGCTTTTCTTCTCAATGGCTGCGTAACCGGCCATCTCTGGAGCGAAGCCACAAGCGACGATATTTCCATTTCTTATCAGGATATCGGCAGCGATAAAATCCATGCCTTCGGACAAGTCAAAACCACTACCGCACAACTGGAAGCCGGCAGCCTCATTATGATGGGCGAACGCTATTGGTATGTGCTAAACCCTGATTCCTCTGAAGACATCCAAACAGTGCTTAATGCCAAACTCAGCCAGCGCTATCAAATCTTTGACCACAATAACCGCAAACCGCTGCCCGCTTTGCCGGCAGTGCTCAGCGAAGAAAAAGATCCGACTTTCAGCAGCCGTTTCTGCCTGCGTTATGACATTCCTGAGCATCTTTCCGCCACCCAAGCAGCACAAGAACAAACGGAACTTTTGCGTGAGAAATTTACACCGGCAGCAGAAATGCCGCAGCAATACCATCGCTGCTTTTCCGCCGTCGGGAAAACCTTCTCCAAACCGGAAAATTTCAAAGTGGATTACCGCTTTGAGCAATATGTGCCTGTCAGTCTGGAAATGCGCCAAACAGAAAAGAAATCGAAAGATATGCTTGACGTACTCTTGACCATCGTCGCAACACCTATCGCTCTTACTGCCGATGCCGCAATTGCCGTCGTCGCCGTACCGGCTCTGCTCTTATCTCTGCCGGCTGAAAAGTAAAAAATATCGCCCGATACTTATCGGGCGATATTTGCACAAATGGCAACTGCGCTTGAAGTCTTAGGAACGTTGATCAAAACCCCATTTGCCAAAAATCGATTCCAATTCATCAAGGGATTGGTATTTCAAGACAATTTTGCCATTGCCTTTTTTCTTGTGATTGATTGCCACGGCAAAGCCGAGAAAATCGCTGACGCGCGATTCAAGGGCTTCGATATCGGCGTTTTTCAAAGGCATTTTGACCGCTTGTTCTTCTTCGCCCTTAAGCAATTGCCGCACTCGCGCTTCTGTCTGACGCACGGTCAGTTCTTTGGCAATGATTTCGCCGACCATCATTTGCTGTTGGGCAGGCGATAGGCTGAGCAAGGCGCGGGCATGTCCCATATCGATTTTTTCATCGCTTAAGGCTTGTTTTACCGGTTCAGTTAATCCCAGCAGGCGCAAACTATTGCTGACGGCGGAGCGCGAGCGCCCGATTAATTGCGCAATACGTTCATGCGATAAAGAAAATTCATTCGCCAATTGCTGCAAGCCCTGCGCTTCTTCCAAGGCATTTAAGTCGGAGCGTTGCAGGTTTTCAATCAATGCCACGGCAAGGGCTTGGCGGTCGTCATAATGTTTGACCACGCAGGGCACTTTGTTTAAGCCCGCTCTTTGCGAGGCGCGAAAACGCCGCTCGCCGGCAACTATTTCATAGCGTTCATGTCCGATCGGGCGTACGACTAAGGGTTGCAATACGCCGTGTTCGCTAATCGATTGTGCCAATTCGCTGAGCGTCTGCTCGTCAAAAAGGCGGCGCGGCTGATAGCGTCCTGCCTGAATCCGCGCCACACCGATTTCTTTCAGCGTTTCTAATTCGGGTTTTGCCAGTACATCGCGTCCGCTGTCGTTCAAAATATCGCCCAAACCCTTGCTTAAACCGCCTTTTTTCATCCTTTCTCCTTATGCCTCAATTCCCTAAACGCTGCGCCAATTCCTGTGCCACCGCCTGATATGCCAAAGCGCCTTTTGAGCGCGGATCGTATTGCACAATCGGTTGTCCGTAGCTGGGCGCTTCCGCCAAGCGCACATTACGCGGAATAATTTCGTTAAAAACCAGTCCTTTCAGATGCTCAATCAAATTATCCGAGACTTCGCGCGTCAGCCGCGAACGCGGATCGAACATGGTGCGCAAAAAACCCGCCACACGCAAATCGGGATTAATGCTTTGCCGCACCTGTCCGACCGTATCCAATAATGCGCCCACGCCTTCCAAAGCGAAATATTCGCATTGAATCGGCACCAGCACATATTGCGCTGCCACTAAGGCATTGACGGTTAATATGTTTAATGTCGGTGGACAGTCGATAAAGACCCAATCGAAGCCCTCTATCCAGCCCGTGCAATGGCGCTGCAAGGCGCTGTGTCTTGCCGCTTGGGCGGCTAAATCTTTGTCGTCGGCGCTTAAATTTTCATTGGCGGGCAAGAGCCAAATACCGCTGTCGGGCAAATGCAGACAGACATCTTCAGGCGCTTTGCCGCCTGTTAAAACTTCCATGACGCCGAATTCGATTTCCCGATGCGCCACGCCGCAAGCCACGGTGGCATTGCATTGGGGATCCATATCGATCAGCAGCGTTTTTTTGCCTTCCGCCGCAAAAGCCGCCGCAAGACTGACTGCGCTGGTGGTTTTGCCGACACCGCCTTTTTGATTGCTGACCGCAATAATCTTAGTTGCCATCTACCGCCTCCCGCCGTACGCAAACCCATAAACGCGGCGCATCCAGCAGCGGCACATGCACCTGCTGCACGGTGCTTTTCACAAATCCCGCGATGCTGCATTGCTCATCATCATGCGCTTTCATCAAGCCCCATGTGCTGTCCGCATGCCCCAAATGCGCGCTCACGTGCACAAAGCCGTCAATATCTGCCATCGCGCGGCTGACAATCCAATCCATCGCCTGTTCTGGCTGCCATTGCTCGGCACGCTTAGCGATGACCTGTACATTCTCCAAAGCCAGACAGCGTACCGTTTCGCGTAAAAACGCCGTTTTTTTATGATTGGATTCAACCAAATACAGCGACCATTGCGGTCTTGCCATTGCCCACATCAGACCGGGGAAACCCGCGCCGCTGCCGATATCGGCAATCCGCAGCGCAGAGGCGTTCAGCAAAGGCACAAGCGCCAAGCAATCCAAGAGATGCAGGCGCACCTGCTCCTCAGGCGCACGCACCGCCGTCAAATTATGCACGCGGTTCCATTTCTCCAAAAGCTGCAAATATTCTTGCAAGCGCGCAGACAAGGAAGGCGGCACATCGATGGCTAATGCCGCCAAACCCTGCTCAAGCAAAGCACTCACTGACATGAATTATTTTTTCCCTGCCAAGCGCGTGAAATATTCCAATAATAAAGCTACGGGACGACCCGTACCGCCTTTACCGCCGCCACGCTGCCAAGCTACGCCGGCAATATCCAAATGCGCCCAATCGTATTTTTGCGCAAACTGGCTTAAAAATGCCGCTGCCGTTACCGCCCCCGCCTCGCGCACGCTAGAAGCATTTGCCAAATCCGCAAAAGGACTTTTCATCATCTCGAGATAATCCTCATCCAAAGGCATACGCCAAACGCGGTCATGCACCGCTTCTCCCGCCAAATACAAAGCCTGCTCCAGCTCCGCATTATTGCCGAACAAGCCCGCGCGCGGCGAGCCGAGGGCAATCACACAAGCGCCGGTCAAGGTCGCCAAATCAATTACCGTCTGCGGTTCGTAGCGCTCGGCATAAGTCAAAGCATCACAGAGAATCAAACGCCCTTCGGCATCCGTATTTAAAATCTCAATCGTCTTGCCGGACATGCTGCGCACAATATCGCCGGGCTTGACCGCCGCACCGCTGGGCAAATTCTCCACCGCAGGAATCAAAGCCACCACATGCACAGGCAATGCCGCCTTTGCCACCGCTGCCATTGCGCCGAATACCGCCGCCGCACCGCCCATATCGTATTTCATCAAATCCATGCCATCGGCAGGTTTAATCGAAATACCGCCGGAATCGAAAGTCACGCCCTTGCCCACCAAGACCACCGGCTTTTTATTCACCGCTTTTGCCGGCTGATAGCTCATCGTAATAAAACGCGGCTCCTGAACCGATCCTTGCGCTACACAGAGCAAAGCACCCATTTCCAAAGCCTTAATCTCTTTGGTTTTCAGCACTTTTATCGATAAATCCTCATATTGCTCCGCCAATTGCTCGGCTTGTTCCGCCAACCAACGGGGCGTACACACATTCGGCGGCGTATTGCCCAAATCGCGCGTCAAACTGCAACCCGCATTCAAAGCATCCGCCCAAGCCAAATCCTGCTCGACCTGAGCCTCTTTTTTCTCAAGCAGCCATTCGCCCTGCCATTTCTTGCGCCATTTTGCCGCCTTTTTATCGCTGTCGCTTATCGTCTTAAACTGCTCAAAACGATAAGCGCTATGATATAAAGCGCTGACAAAAACACGTGCCGCCCGACTTACCGGCACATCTTGCAAAGCAAAAACGCATTTATCCCAGCGATGCTCGGCAATCTGCGACCAAACCGCAGGCGCTATCTGACGCAAAGCCGCCTCGTCAGCCGACAAACACAATACCAATACGCGCGCCGCTTTCACGCCCTCGACCGCATGGAACAAAGCCCATTTGCCCGCCTCCGGCAAATCGCCCGCCTGCTGACGCGCGGAAAAATAGCCCTCCGACGCCTTATCCACAGCCTGCAAAGCCTCGCCAAAACGCCCTTTATCATTCAACCACAGCACCAAGACATCAGCGCCGACTTTCGCCGCCTGCGCATTTTTAGCAATCACATTCATAAAGCACCCTGTAAAAAACAAAGACAGGCTTAACCTCAGCCCTCAAAACAGTTTAGAATACCATAATCACATAACGAATTCAGACGAAGGAAACATGAGGCTTCCTACCCTTTACCGCTACATCATGCGCGAAATCGCCGCCTTATTCATCGCCATTATCATCATTTTGCTGGCAATTATTTTGAGCTTTCGCCTAGCGCGCCTGCTCTCCGCCGCGGTGGCGGGCGACATGAGCCTGTCCGCCGTGTGGCAGCTGATCGGCTTGCAGGCGGTAAACATGCTGATTATTTTAATTCCGGTCGCCCTGATTTTAGCCGCGGTCATGACCCTAAGCCGCCTCTACAGCGACCAAGAAATGAGCGCCGTATTCGCCAGCGGCATCAGCCGCGCCCACATCCACCGCATCATCTTTGTAAGCGCCGTTCCCGTCTGCGCCCTGCTCTTGTATCTCACGCTGATGATTATGCCCGATGTGTACCGCCAAAGCGCCGCCATCCGCGACCAAGCTCGACAACAAGCCAGCTTTGCCCTGCTTAGCGCCAACAGTTTCCGCCGCCTTGACAACGGCATCAGCATCCACACCGGCGATTTCAATGCCGGCGCCTATCAAGACTTCTTCATCGCCCAACACGGTGCAGGCAACAATGCCGTCATCTTTTCCGACAGCGGACGCATCGAAACCCGCGGCACGGAGCATTTCCTGCATCTCAAGCAAGGAACGCGTATTGCTTGGCAGGATAACCATGACATGCAAGAAGCCGGTTACACCGAATTCCGCGCCGCCGAGTTGCATTTGCCGAGCAGCGAAAGCCGCCGCGACGAACGTCTGCGCAACCTCCCTACTGCAGAACTGGGCACCGACAGCCGCGAACATCTCGCCGAATGGCAAACCCGCCTTAATCCCGCCGTCGCCATGCTGATTTTCTGCTTGTGCATCCCCATGCTTGCCCACACAGGCCCGCGCAAAGGACGCCAACAAAAACTCCTTCCCGCATTCTTGTTATTCGCCATCTACAGCAGCGCCCTTGATAACGCTGTGAAAGCCGTGACCAAAGGCTCTCTGCCTGCCTTACCGGGCAGCTTTATCGTACATGCCGTGGTTTTTACCGGCATTTTCTGCTGGTGGCTTAAAGCAAGGAAATCCCTCTAATGAGCAAATTCGACCGCTATTTACTGCGCACGCTACTCATCAGCACCTTTGTGACCTTAATATTCCTTTTAGGCATAGATTTTCTCGTACAAAGCAGCGATGAAGCCGACAATCTAGGCGTCGGCAAATACTCATTCCTTGTAATGATATATGTTCTTGCTCTGCAAATTCCCGATAAAATTATCGAATTTCTGCCTGCCGCTATCTTAGTCGGCAGCATCATGGGACTGGGACAACTGGGCAATCAGAACGAACTCACCGTTGTACGCGCCGCCGGCGTTTCCAAGCTACGCCTCTCGCGTGCCGGTATTCTCATGGCTTTTTTCCTAGGCATCGGACTCATCGGCATCAGCGAATACATCGCCCCCGGCATGAATGACAAAGCCGAACTCACGCGTAATCAAGCACTAGGACGGGCAAGCGCCAATCATTTTGCACAAGGTATCTGGCTAGACAGCGGCGAAGACGGCTACGTGCATATCGCCCAATTCAATCCCGACGGCAGCTTAGGCGGACTCAGCTTTTATCGGCAAGACAGAGAAGGCAATATCCGCATAGACAAAGTGCGTCGTGCCGAACATCGGGACGATTACTGGCAACTCAGCGACAGCCATAGCATCATGCTTAACAGCACACGCTATCAATTGGGCGAAGGCAGAAACACTTGGCATAATCCCGTCAATCCGCAAACCTTAAGCCGCCTTGCCGATACCTCTAGCGCTCAAACCATCGCCGAACTCTATACGCTCACGCAATTCCTCAAAGCCAACCGTATTGAGCATCGCAATGAATCATTGCGCCTATGGCAGCAACTCTTTCTGCCGCTTTCTACACTCGCTATGCTTCTGCTCGCCCTACCCTTTGCCTACGGACAAGTACGCAGCGGCGGCGGTGGCGCACGTCTGCTCATCGGCATCTTGCTCGGCGTGAGTTACTACGTGCTGCAAGCCATCCTCTCTAGCATGGCATTATTGCTGCATTGGCCGCCGATACTCGGCGCCTTGCTGCCCATACTCATACTCGGCATACCGCCCTTTATCGCCCTCTTGCGCAATTAAGCGTTACCGCCCGTGTAAAAAATTACAAATAGATAAGGTAGCCTGCTAAAAACGCTAGCAATTTGAGCTTAAAGCGGCTACCCTTACGCAAAGGCGGCTGATAAAGCCATACAAAGCAAATTCATACTATTTTTCTGAATTTATTAGACTAAACTAACAATTTCCTTATGCGAAAAAATCATATCCGGATTCGCCGAGCACTGGTCTATAATCCGCCGCATCGCAAGATATTTTTTTTAACACTTTCAAAGGAAATGAAAAATGGCACAATCATTATTTAAAGCAAGCGGTCTCACAGCTGATAATAGCGACAAAGTAAAAGAAGCCGGTTCGGCCGTTGCAGACGTAAAATGGGTAAACATCAATAACGACAATGTTGTCGTAACCCATGGAGAAGCTTTCGATGCTGATGGCTTTATCAGCGCCGTCAGCGGAACAGGCGTCAGCTTAAGCAAATAAGCCGAAAGCCTATATCAAGCCGGTGTTCGCACCGGCTTTTTTATGGCGTACAATAAAGGCTTTGCTTAGGAAAGCCATGACCGCCACCCTCAAACCTCAGGATTGCACCCTATTTGAACTGCCCTTTTTTCAATTCAGCCAACTGCGCAAATACGCCCCTGATGAAATTGAACCGCTCAAAGCCGCCTATAAACAGGCATGGAATCAATGGCGGCAGATTATCTGGCAAACCGCCGACCTGCTTGGCGAGGATTTCGCCCCCGCCCATATCGAACGCTGGAGCAACGGCTGGCAGCTTCGCGCACATTTCTTCGCCTTCTTCAAATATCGGCAATACCAATCCTCTGCTAGCATCTTATCGATTATCCTCAACCGCCGTCGCTTAAGCCTGAGCCTGGATTGGCATGCCTACCGCGCCGACCGCTCCGCTTATTCTCTTGACTACTACCAACAATGGGCAGCCGCACTCAATCAGTCCGCCGATTTACGCAGACAATACGCCGATTTCGAACTCTGGCAAGACAGCGACAGCGAATACGCCGATTATAAAACCCTTGCCGAACATCCCAATCCCCTGCCTCTGCTTACCGCGCCGCATTACTACATCATCGGCAAACAGCTCAATGCCTCCGAACTCGGTGCATACGACAGCAGCCAATGGCTTGCCGAACACATCCGTGCCCTGCTTCCTCTCTACGAAATAGCCCATCAACCCATAGAGGCAGGCAAAATCCGAACAAATGCGCTAGACTAAGCCCTTCACAAAAGGACAGACCATGCAACACTACGAACAAGAAACCTATTTCAACAATCCGACCTACAAAAGCATCCACGACGCCTACAGCTTATGCTTTTTAGGCATATTCCTGTCTTACTTCACCATCATCGCCGCCTTTATCCTGACCCTCGTACAGCGCCCCAAATTCAAAAACAGCCATATAGCCAGCCACGCCGATTACATTCTTTTCGGCTGTCTGTACTACACCAGCTTTATCCTTGCCGCCATCGGCATCATCTACTGGAATTATCAGCAAAGTTTCTTCAGCCAAGGCAATCTCATCGTCGGCGGATTCCTCTACGTCTTTCCCGCATTCTTTCCCTTTGTGTGGTGGATACGCCGCTTCATGCGCGGCATCAACTATCTCAAACGCGGTCTTGCCATTCCCCGCCCCGCCTCCCCTTGGAGACCCAAATGACATGGAGGCGCCGCTTGATGTACAGCCTACTCTTTTTATGCCTTAGCGGCATAGCCCTGCTCGGCTTTGCCTATTATTGGATAGACTACAGCAGCCGTCCCTTCCTGTATGACGACAGCCGCCACATCCCGCACAACCGCCTTGCCGTCGTACTCGGCACCGCCAAATACGTAGGACAGAACCGCATCAATCTGTTTTATAACACTCGCATTCAAGCCGCCGCCCAATTATGGCAGGCAGGCAAAGCCGATTACTTCATCGTCAGCGGTGCCAACCCGAACAAATACTACAACGAGCCCGCCGAAATGCGCCGCGACCTTATCGCCGCCGGCATACCCGCCGACCGCATTCAGCCCGATTATGCGGGACTTCGCACCCTCGACAGCATTCTGCGCGCGGAAAAAATCTTCGGCAACACCCGCTACACCATCATCTCGCAACCCTTTCACAATGCCCGCGCCGTTTTCCTTGCCCGCCACAGCGGACATCAAGTCATTGCCTTTAATGCCCGCGACCCGGTGAGTTTTAAAAACAGCAGCAAAACCCGCATCCGCGAAATCGGTGCGCGCTTTAAAGCCCTGCTCGATCTCTTTATCTTGAACAAAGAAGCCCGCATCTACGGCGAGCCCATTCCCTTCCCAAACCAAAATTCCCATGAATCTGACAACACTCTACCAAAAAGCCATTAGCGACAAAGCCTTCAGCAGCGACGCAGCACAACTCGCCGTCATCGCCCACATGCAGCGCATCATCGACGAACTGACGACACAATCCCAAGAAGCACCGCCAAGCAAAAACGGCGGCTTTTTCGCTCGACTGTTCGGCAAAGAAAACACCGCAGCGCAAAAACCGTGGATTCAAGGACTCTACTGCTGGGGCGGCGTCGGACGCGGCAAAACCTTCCTCATGGACCTCTTCATGCAAGCCCTGCCCACCGCACGCAAACGCCGCCGCCATTTCCACCGCTTCATGCTAGAAATCAACGAAGCATTGAACCGATGCTCGCAAATGCAAAACCCGATTCAACACATCGTAGCGGAGATGGCAAAAGAAATCGACGTACTCTGCCTAGACGAATTTTTCGTCTCCGATATCACCCACGCCATGATTCTCGACCGCCTGCTAAGCGCCATGCACGCGCAAGGCATCACCATCATCACCACCTCCAACATCGCCCCCGCCGATTTATACAAAAACGGACTCCAGCGCGAGCGCTTCCTACCCGCCATCGCATGGATAGAAGAGCATCTGATCGTGCATCATGTACCGGACGGCGAAGACTTCCGCCGCCGCCATTTCTCCATGCAAAACATCTTCCGCCAAGCAGACAGCCCGAGCCAACGCCAAGCCCTGATAGACGATCTCAGCGAACTCACGGAACATGCCCCCGCCAAAAACGAAGCGCATTTCCAAGTCGGCAGCCGCGAAATTCCGCTTTATTGGCGCAATAAAGACAGCATCGTCTTTGACTTTGCCCAACTCTGCCAAGGTAACTACTCGCAAAAAGACTACATCGAAATCGCCAAACATTTCGCCTATGTGGGCATCGTCGGTGTACCGATAATGGACGAATACCTAGAAGATGCCGCACGCCGCTTCCTGCTACTGATTGACGAATTCTACGACCGCCGCGTCAAATTACTGCTGACCACCGCCGACGACATCAACCGACTCTATCAAGGCAAAAAAATGCACTTTGAATACGAACGCCTGCAAAGCCGCCTCTTTGAAATGCAAAGCGAAGCCTATTGGCGGGAAGCGCATCTGGCTTAAACGAAAAAAGCCGCAAAGCGGCTTTTATAGTCTCTTAGCATCAAAATGAGATTATAGTCGGTTCATGACAAAGACGAACATTATATTTTTAACCTTAGCTTAGGCATTTATACCGGACTCACACACGCTAAGTAATCCGACAAAATTAAATAATTACATTATTAAACTGTTTAAAGTTCAAGTTTAACGTTGAACCGATATTAGCAAAAACACGATTTACACCGTAACGCAGTGAATCGAAATCGACATAATCACACGGTCTAAGCCAGCCTTGTTTTACCTCTTTGCATAAACGCTCAATAATATTAAGCTGTGGACTGTAAGGCGGTAAATAAAAGATAAACAAACCACGCTGTTGCCAAATCTTTAACCGCTTTTGAATCACTTTGGCAGTATGGACTCTGGCATTATCTAATACAAGTACCGTGTATTTGTTAATTTTTAATGATATCTCATCAATAAAGGTAAGTACTACAAACGCATCCGAATGCGACTAAAAGGGCAATGTTACCCAGAACTATACCAACTTAAAAAACAGCAACTTGCCATACTTGAGAACTTAAGCCAAAACAACCACATCGACCTATATTACGGCGATGAAACCAAAATCAGTCAAACAGGCTATGTACCCTATGGTTGGCAACACAAGGATGAAAACATCAGCATTCCTGTGCAACGGGGTAAAGGTATTAACTGTTTTGGTCTACTCTCAAGAACCATGCAGTTTCATTACCAACTAAGCGAAACGAATATGACGGCTAATGATATAATCAATGAATATTAATAAAGTTTGGAAGAATCACAAGGAAAACCTATGTCGCAACACAACGAGAACAGCCGTGTCAAAATCCCCGCCATTTTGCATCTGATGCGTTTGGGCTATGGTTATCTTTCTTTGAAAAATAACGATTGGGACAGCCAAACCAATATTTTCCCCAAGATTTTTATAGACAGTCTGTGCCGTATCAATCCTGAGTTGTCAGCCGATGATGCCCAGCGTATCTTGACCGATATTTTGCTAGAATTAGATAATGAAGATTTGGGACAAAAATTTTATGAACGCTTAATCAACCAATCAGGCATCAAACTCATTGACTTTAATCACATCAAGCAAAACAGCTTTCATGTCGTAACTGAGCTGCCCTATGCCAATGGCGATGAAGAGTTTCGCCCCGATATTACCTTGCTGATTAACGGCATGCCCTTGGTTTTTGTTGAAGTCAAAAAACCCAACAACAAAGGCGGTATCGGTCAAGAGCGTGAGCGTATGCAAACCCGCTCCAAAAACCCCAAATTTCGTCGCTTTATTAACATCACCCAGCTGATGATTTTTTCTAATAATCAAGAATACGACCAAGGTGAGATTGAACCTGTCCAAGGGGCTTTTTATGCGTCTAGCAGTGATGATAAGCTTGTATTTAACTATTTTCGTGAAGAACAGCCATTGAATCTGGCTAAGCTATTGCAAGTCTTAACGGATGAACAAGAAAATTTGGTGCTAAAAGACACCAACAACACCATCATTAAACACAACCCAGAGTTCGCCACCAACAAAGCGCCAGACACACCCACCAACCGCATCTGTACATCATTGCTCAATCATGAGCGTTTGATGTTTTTGTTGCAGTATGGTTTGGCGTACGTCAAAACCACCAAAGGTCCACAAAAGCACATCATGCGTTATCCGCAGCTGTTTGCTACCTTCGCCATCACCAAAGCCTTAAACAACGGCAGCAAAAAAGGCATTATTTGGCACACCCAAGGCAGCGGCAAAACTGCTTTGGCGTATTATAATGTGCGTCATCTCACTGCCCATTTTGCCAAACAAGGCATCGTCCCCAAATTTTATTTTATTGTGGATAGGCTTGATTTGTTGCAACAAGCCCAGCGAGAATTCACCGCACGTGGTTTGATTGTCCACACCATCAGCTCCAAAGAAGCGTTCGCCAAAGACATCAAATCCACCCAAAGCCTGCACAACCACACAGGCAAAGCCGAAATCACGGTGGTAAATATTCACAAATTCCAAGACGACCCCAATGTCATTACCAGTAATGACTATGATTTGAGCATACAAAGGGTATATTTTTTGGACGAAGTGCATCGCAGTTACAATCCCAAAGGCTCATTTTTAGCCAATTTGGAGCAGTCTGACACCAACGCCATCAAAATCGGTTTGACGGGCACCCCGTTGATTGGCGAAACTCAAAACAAGCTGAATTCCAAACAATTATTTGGCGATTATATTCATAAATATTATTATAATTCGTCCATCGCTGACGGCTATACTTTGCGTCTGATTCGTGAAGCCATTGGCGGCGAGTATAAAGCCCAATTACAAAATGCCCTAGCACAAACCCAAGTACAAAAGGGTAACATCAAGCGAGAACAAATCCTTGCCCACAAAAACTTTGTCCAGCCACTCATTGACTACATCGTCAGCGATTTTGAAAAATTTAGAAAGATAAATGACGATGACAGCTTAGGGGCAATGGTCATTTGCGACAGTAGCGAGCAAGCCAAAGCCTTGTTTGCGTTGTTTGAACGCCAATACGCCACCGCTGACCGCCAAGCCAATCCCCACAAAGTAAGTAAAGCGGCTCTGATTTTGCATGATATTGGCAGCAAAGACGACCGCAAAGACCAAGTAGAAGACTTTAAAGATGGCAAGATTGATGTATTGTTTGTTTATAACATGCTTTTGACAGGCTTTGACGCCCCACGCCTAAAAAAGCTGTATCTAGGACGAGTCATCAAAGCCCATAATTTACTCCAAGCCCTAACGCGAGTAAACCGCACTTACAAACAGTATCGTTATGGCTATGTGGTGGATTTTGCTGACATTCAAAGCGAATTTGACAAAACCAACCGTGCCTATTGGGACGAACTACAAAACGAGCTGGGCGATGACATCGGCTCATATGCCCAAATGTTCAAAGATGAGCAAGAAATTATTCAAGACATCCATGACATCAAAGACGCTTTGTTTGATTTTGATACCCAAAACGCCGAAATTTTTTGTCAGCAAATCAGTCAAATCAGCGACAAAAAACAAGTCTTGGACATCAAAAAAGCCCTACAAACCGCCAGAGAGCTGTATAATATTTTGCGTTTGCAGGGCGATTATCGGTTTATGAGCCGTTTGGATTTTGAAAAACTGGCGATTTTATACCGAGAAACGCAAGCACATCTGGATAGGCTGAATCTGGTAGAGAGTCTATCGGCAGGCGACAGCAGCGGCTTGCTCAACGAAAGCTTGGAAGATGTGTATTTTGCCTTTGTCAAAATTGGCGAACAAGAACTCAAACTTGCCGATGACCTAAAAGACCACATCAAAAAAGTGCGTGAAGGCTTGGCGACAAATTTTGACCAAGATGACCCTGAATTTATCAGCTTGCGTGAAGCATTGGAACAAATCTTTCAAAAACGCAATCTGTCGGAAGTGTCGCAAGATGACATGGTGGCAAACATCAGTTTGCTGGATTCAATCTATCTAAAAATCAAAGAGTTAAACCGCCAAAACGAGCTTATCCGCCATAAATATCAAGGCGATACCAAATTTGCCAGAGTGCATAAACGCTTAATGCGAGATGAGCGGCTGCCACACGACAAACAAAAAATCTATGAAGCACTCATGGGCGTAAAAACCGATACCGATGAAAAAGTGCTGAATTTACACCAAATGCTGGACAACGACAGCTATTTTGAAAAGCAAATGCAAGGCAGCGTATTGGAGCATTTTAGACGCCAACAACACTTTGCCGTCAGTCCCGAAGATATTCGATTTATCAATGGCTTATTGGTCAAAGAATATCTAAAAGAAAGCGGGCGGATTGTTTAATGACATTGTAAATAGAATTTAAGAGATAAGATTGAGATGAAAAAGTATGTGTTAAGTGATATTTGTGAAATAGGTTCAAGTAAAAGAATTCATTTATCTGATTATGTTGATAAGGGAATTCCTTTTTATAGAAGTAAAGAAATTATTGAGTTGTCAGAAGGTAGAAGTATTTCTGAAAAATTATTTATTTCTTATGATAAATTTAATGAAATTAAAAGCAAATTTCCTACCCCAGAAACTGATGATATTTTAATTACATCTGTTGGGACGTTGGGTGTTGTTTATCTTGTTAAAAATAATGAGTTTTATTTTAAAGATGGGAACTTAACTTGGCTTAGGAGATTTAAGAGAGAGTTAGTTGATGTGGGCTTTCTGTATTATTGGTTAAATTCAGAAAGTTTTAAAAGGCAGATTTCAAACAATAACATTGGAGCTGTACAAAAAGCAATAACTATTGATTTTTTAAAAAAAGTAAATATTGTTTTACCTTGTCTAAAAACCCAAAAATCCATTGCCTATATTTTATCCACCCTTGACCAAAAAATCGCTATCAATAATCAAATCAACGCCCAATTAGAGCAAATGGCAAAAACCCTGTATGATTATTGGTTTGTGCAGTTTGATTTTTCTGATGAAAACGGCAAGCCCTATAAATCCAGCGGCGGTGAAATGGTCTATAACGACACTTTAAAACGAGAAATCCCAAAGGGGTGGGAAGCTCAAAAAATATCGCATTGGCTACAATCTGATAAGTCAGGAGATTGGGGTAAAGAAATACAAGAAGGTAATTATACATTGCAGGTAAACTGTATTCGTGGTGCAGACATTAATGCAGTTAATTTTCAAGGTAATATTGAAGCACCCATTCGCTTTATTTTACCAAAAAATAAACATAAATTATTATCACCATTTAATTTAGTGGTAGAAATATCAGGCGGTAGCCCAACACAATCAACAGGTAGATTAGCACTAATTAGTGATTATGTATTAAATCGTTTTGATTTTCCTGTTATTTGCTCTAATTTTTGTAAGGCAATATCTTTAAAAAATACAGATTATTTTTATCAGTTTGTTTTTATGTGGAATGCAATTTATAAAAATGATATTTTATTTGGCTGGGAAGGTAAAACAAGTGGCATTAAAAATTTATTATTTGAAAACTTTACAGAAGGTTATTTTGAATGCTATCCCCCATTAGATTTAGCAAAAAAATTCTTTGAAATCGCAGATGTATTTCACAAACAACAACAATTTTTATTAAAACAAAACCAACAACTCACCCAACTTAGAGATTTTTTATTACCCATGCTGATGAATGGGCAGGTGGGGGTGGGTGATGATTAATGAACCGATTTCAAAGATTGATAGCCAAATCACGCTAAAATATCTACAAACACAGCATGAAAATCAATATTTTGAACGCAAAGGTTTGGGTGAAAGAGATATTAAGCCCAGTAAAATTGCCGATGAATTAATTGGTATGGCAAATGCTGATGGTGGAATTTTGGTTTTTGGTGTATCTGATAAAGGCGAAATCCAAGATTTGCAAAGTTTAGGCGATAAATTAGATAATTATCGTAAATTGGTTTTTGATTTTATTGCACCGCCTTGCAAGGTTCAATTAGAAGAAGTGTTTGTTGATGACAAACTTATTTTTATTTTTCATGTAGAGCAAGACTTGGAAACAATGTTTTTTCGTAAAGATAACGAAACATTCTTTTTGCGTGTGGCAGATAGCAACCGAGAGCTCAATCAGGCACAAATCAAAAAATTAGAATATGATAAAAATATCCGTCTTTTTGAAGATGAGATACTCCCTAATTTTGATGAAAAAGATTTGGATATGCCATTATTAGAAAAGTATAAAAATAAGGTTAATTATAATGGTGATATTTTAGATTTATTATATAAAAAACATTTAATTGATAAAAAAGATAATGAGGTTAAATTCAAAAAATCTTGTGCTTTGCTTTTTTCAAAAGACCCTGAAAAATATATTCCTTCTGCATCAGTTCGTTATGTCCGTTTTGAGGGGTTGGAAAGCAAAACAGGATATGAACACAATGTGATTAAAGATGTGCGTTTTGAAAATAATATTCCCAACTTGATTGATGAAATACGTCAGTTTTTACGTATTTCATTTAAAGAGTTTTTCTTTTTAGATATTGATATTGGCAAATTTAAAAAAGTCCCTGAATTTCCAGAAGAAGCATGGCTTGAAGCGGTGGTTAATGCTTTATGTCATCGTTCGTATAATGTACAGGGCAATGCGATTTATATTAAGCATTTTGATAACCGTTTGGAGATTAGCAATAGTGGTCCATTGCCAGCTCAGGTTACAGTGGATAATATTAGAACAGAACGTTTTGCGAGAAACCCAAGAATTGCACGCGTGCTAGAAGATTTTAATTATGTACGTCAGCTTAATGAAGGTGTTAAGCGTATCTACGAGTCAATGGAAAAATCCATGCTTGCCAAACCTATTTATGAAGTTAGAAATGGTAATGTTTATTTGACATTACACAATAATATTAGTCTGCATAATAAGACTATTCATACTGATTTGATGAAAAAAATAGAAGAAAATTGGCATCATTATAATGATAGTGAAAGAAATATTTTGTTGTATATTTTTAGTTATGGCAACGCAACGGCAAGTGAGATTGCTAAAAATATTCAGGTGCATATCAATACGGTTCGTAAATATCTGAATAAATTTGTAGAAAATGAACGAATATTAACCCGATTTAGCGACAAACAGCGAGATAGAAACGCCAAATATGGCGTTAATAAGGATGTGGGTGTGTTAAGCAACGCTAAGGCTAAATTAAGCAACGGCAGTTAAAGTTTTTAACACATTGATTTTTAATGATTTTATAATTTTATCGCCCATAAAACTACAAATAAGCAACGCTGGGCCCAAATTAAGCAACGATACCTTATTTTAACGGAAAAACCCATGACCACCCAAAATTTCACTGACCAAACCAAATCACTCATTGACAGCCTAAAAACCATTTGTGCTAACTATGGGCTAGGCAATGACGGCAATGAATTTAAAATCATCAGCCAAGTGTTTTTGTATAAGTTTTTAAATGACAAATACACCTTTGAATTCAAGCAATTGCGTGCCGAGCGTCCTGATGAAGACATTGACTTTATCAATATGGAAATTGAAGGCAAAACGGCGATTTTAAAGCCAGAGCATTTATTGAAAAATCTGCACGCCGAGCAAAATAATGCCGATTTTGCCAAACGCTATGATGATACATTAATGGACATTGCTGCCCAAAATGCCGATATTTTTTCGGTGAAAACAGAAGGCGGGGCAAAAATTGTGCTGTTTGAGCGTATCAGCAACTACATCGCTGATGAAAACCGCCGTGATGAGTTTTGCCGTGCGTTGGTTTCTAAATTAACCGATTTTAGTTTTGAAGAGATTTTTGCCCAAAAGTTTGATTTTTTTGCCACCATTTTTGAATATCTCATCAAGGACTACAACAGCAATTCAGGCGGTAAATACGCTGAATATTACACGCCGCACGCCGTGGCTCGCATCATGGCGGATATTTTGGTACCCCAAAATGAGCGTGGCACAATCAAAAGCGTTGATGTGTATGACCCGTCGGCAGGCTCTGGCACATTGCTCATGAACGTTGCCCATGCCATCGGTGAAGACAAATGCATGATTTATACCCAAGACATTTCACAAAAATCGTCTAATTTATTGCGGTTGAATCTGATTTTAAATAATTTGGTGCATTCTTTAAACAATGTCATCCAGGGCAATACGATTTTATCGCCTTATCATAAAGACAGCTCGGGCAAGCTAAAACAGTTTGATTTTATTGTCTCTAATCCGCCCTTTAAGCTGGATTTTAGCGATTTTCGCGACCAATTGGACAGTCAGGAAAATAACGAACGGTTTTTTGCTGGGATTCCCAACATTCCCAAAAGCAAAAAAGAAAGCATGGCGATTTATCAGCTATTTATCCAGCATATTTTGTTTAGCCTAAAAGATAAAGGCAAGGCGGCGATTGTGGTGCCGACAGGGTTTATCACTGCCCAATCTGGCATTGACAAAAAAATCCGTGAGTATTTGGTCACCAATAAAATGCTTGCTGGCGTGGTGTCCATGCCGTCTAATATCTTTGCCACCACAGGCACCAATGTTTCTATCTTGTTTATTGATAAAGCCAATACAGGCGATGTGGTGCTGATTGATGCGTCCAATCTTGGCGAAAAAATCAAAGACGGCAAAAATCAAAAAACCGTCTTGACCGCTGACGAAGAACGCAAAATCTGCGATACTTTTACCCAAAAAAAAGCGGTGGATGATTTTAGCGTGGTGGTGAGTTATGATGCGATTCAAGCTAAAAATTATAGCTTGTCGGCAGGGCAATATTTTGATGTTAAGATTGATTATGTGGATATTTCAGCAGATGAATTTACCCAAAAAATGGCGGATTTTCAGACCAATTTAGATGAATTGTTTGCTCAATCAGCCACACTTGAACAGCAAATCAAGGCTAATTTGAAGCATTTGTATTTGGTAGATAAATAATATAAGTAATCCGACAAAATTAAATAATTACATTATTAAACTGTTTAAAGTTCAAGTTTAACGTTGAACCGATATTAGCAAAAACACGATTTACACCGTAACGCAGTGAATCGAAATCGACATAATCACACGGTCTAAGCCAGCCTTGTTTTACCTCTTTGCATAAACGCTCAATAATATTAAGCTGTGGACTGTAAGGCGGTAAATAAAAGATAAACAAACCACGCTGTTGCCAAATCTTTAACCGCTTTTGAATCACTTTGGCAGTATGGACTCTGGCATTATCTAATACAAGTACCGTGTATTTGTTAATTTTTAATGATATCTCATCAATAAAGGTAAGTATATCATTAGCCGTCATATTCGTTTCGCTTAGTTGGTAATGAAACTGCATGGTTCTTGAGAGTAGACCAAAACAGTTAATACCTTTACCCCGTTGCACAGGAATGCTGATGTTTTCATCCTTGTGTTGCCAACCATAGGGTACATAGCCTGTTTGACTGATTTTGGTTTCATCGCCGTAATATAGGTCGATGTGGTTGTTTTGGCTTAAGTTCTCAAGTATGGCAAGTTGCTGTTTTTTAAGTTGGTATAGTTTTAGGTGACATTGCCCTTTTAGTCGCATTCGGATGCGTTTGTAGGTGTAGCCAATACTTTTAAAAAACGCTCAAGGGTGCGTTGGCTAAATTGTTTGCCTGTTTGTTCAGTGAGTTCATTCATAATGAGTTTAACTCGTTGGTGTTCTCGGCTAATACAGTCTTTGACGATTTGTTCATGCTCATGGGTGAGTATGGCTTTTCTACCTTGTCCTGGTTTAGTCTGTAACCCTTGTATGCCATGTTCATGATAGCGTTTGACCCAGTTATAGACACTTTGGATGTTGGTGTCTAGTATGTTGGCTATATCTTTAGCTTTGTAGCCTTGGCTTTTGAGTAGGATAAGATGACATCGTTGTCGATAGACTGCTGTTTCGCCTAGTTTGTAGCCTTGCTCAAGTGCTTGTTTTTGAGTGTCTGTTAGTTCAATGGTGCTGATTTTCATGGTGTTTTAATGTTGTGATGGTTGAATAATAATATTAAAACATTAATTTGTCGGATTACTTATGGCGAATTAAATACCGATCATTATCGCCGTGAATATCCAAACATTGACCATTCACGCGAAACATTTTGACGCGCTCCTCCTCACGAGAAAGCGAATCGGATTTCACAATAATCACCGGCGAATAAGCAGGTCTGTCATTTTCTACCATAATCGCCGGTATTCCCTCAGTCACCACACATGCCGTTACAGACAAAGTCGTCGCACATGTCAACACAAGTTTTTTCATCATCATGCTTAATGCCGCGCTTTATTACCCAGCATACGCGGCAACACATCGTCACCCTTAATGCGATGCACGATCACCATCACAATATGACCGGCGGCTAAGGCAAATAGAGTCCAAGCTAATAAACTATGCCATTGGCTGCCTAATTTAACCAACCAATCAACACGCTCAGGCGCAGCCGGTAGCAGTGTTATATCGCCGATTGTCAAAGCACCGCGCGCCGCGCCGTATTGACGCAATAAGCCCACAAGCGGCACCGCAATCATCACCGCATATAAAGCCAAATGCCCTAAATGCGCCGCCGTACTGTGCGCCGGCGGACGCTTGCCGCTGTTAAACAAAGCCCATAAAACACGGACAATCACCAATATCATCAGGAAATAACCCATGATTTTATGATAATTGCGAAAACCGTTCGTCCATTCCGCTTCTCCGGCAAAGGTCAAAGAAAGTGAAGTAAACAGCATAAAGCCAAAGCCCAAAGCCATGAGCCAATGTAAAACACGGCTAATCGTGCCGTAGCGGTGTAAATTGTCAGATTGCATCATGATTTCTTAATTAATATTAAAAAAGCAGCCGCATCAGCGACTGCTTCGCGGCATATCTTTATTTTTCCTGCTCTGCATTATTATTCGGCAAGGTTTCTTCCTGTTGCTGTTGGCGCATTTCTTCATAAATGACCTGCTGCGCCAAAACGGAACCTTCCGGCGCTATCGAAGTTTCGCCCTGCTCCCAAGGCGCATTTTCCGGTACTTCTTCAATATAAATCGTTTTCAAAGAATAATCCGGCTGATAGTGCAAATCGTATTTCGCCGCCTTAATGGTGGAGAACATAATCAAGCTCATGATAACAATCAAAGGTGCACCGGCAAAAATAGAAGCGGTTTGCAATGTATTCAAATCGCCGATAAACATCAGCGTAGCCGGCATTAAACACAGGGTAAAGGCCCAAAACAAACGATTCCAACGCATCGGCTCCTCATCTACTTCATGCTGCACGACGGAAGCCAAAATATAGGAAATGCTGTCAAATGTTGTAGCGGTAAAAATAATCGCCAATACCGTAAAGACCGCAATCACGACTTTCGCCATCGGCAAAGTATGCAAAATCGCGAAAATCGTCGCCGTTGCGCCCTGTGTTTCTAAGGTATTCAAGACATCCAAAGTGCCGGATAACTGCATATACAAGCCGTAATTACCCAATACGATGAAAAATACCGCGCAGCCCAATGAACCGAAAAACATAGAACCTATCGCCATCTGGCGAATGGTGCGACCTTTTGAGATTTTAGCGATAAACAAACCGATAGTCGGAGCAAATACCAACCACCAAGCCCAATAGAATACCGTCCAATCCTGCGGGAAACCCGTGCGTTTGAAACCATGCTGATTAAATTCGCCGAAAGCCTCCGTCCAAGTCATCATCGTAACGATATTTGAAATCGAACGCCCCAAAGCTTCCAAACCCGTGTTCAAAATAAATACGGTCGGCCCGCAAATCAGCACAAAGAGCAAAAAGCCTAATGCCAGATAAAAATTGATATTAGATAAAAATTGAATGCCTCCGCGCAAACCTTGATAAGCCGAATAGGCGAAAATCATCGTAGTAATAAGCAATACGCCCAACTGCATTGTGATATTGCGCGGCGTACCGAACAAAACATGCAAACCGTCGGTAATCATCGGCGATGCCAAGCCTAAACTCGTGGCACCGCCGCCGATCATGCCGAAAACAAAAAATACGTCAATTAAACGTCCCCAATTGCTTTTGGCAAAACGCTCGCCCAATAAAGGCATCAAACTTTGGCTGACTTTTAAAATCGGCGAATTGCGCACATGCGCGAAATACGCAATCGATACTGCCGGCACCAAATAAATCGCCCAAGCCACAGGCCCCCAATGGAACATGCCGTAAGTGCTTGCCCAGCGAATCGCTTGTGCCGACTGCGGCTCAATGCCGAAAGGCGGTCCTTGGTAATAGTAGATCCATTCCAAAATTCCCCAATACAGAATACTGGCACCGATGCCGCCACAAAACATCATCGCCGCCCAAGAGCTGGTTTTAAATTCAATCTCGTCTTCCGGCTTGCCCAATTTGATATTGCCGATATCCGAAAAAGCGATATAAGTCACAAAAACAACTGACAATACGCCAAAAAACAAATAAATACCGCCTAATTTATTGGTTACGAACTGCTTGGTCTGCCCGACCCAATACGCCCCCTGCTCCGGAAAAAAAATCAAAGGCAGCGTTACGCTCAGCAAAATCACTAGTACGCCGATAAAGGTAAATTTATCAATTTTTACATTACTTGCCTGCGTTACGCGCTGATGAAAATTCTTATCCGAATCAAAAGTCCCTAAATGACGATAAACATTGGAATGTTTTGTCGATTCCTGCAAAACGAATGAATTAAATTCCTTAGTATCAGACACATTAACTCCTTATAACAAAATCTTTTCCATATGTAGAAATTGATACCAGAGTAACGAAAAATATGATTAACAAAATTAGATACTATTGCCAAGATGATCATTCGATATTCTGATAAGTTTCCTATACTTAAGAGAAATTTCAGAAATATTTGTCTGCTGATTTAGATAAACGCAGCTTCCTATTTTTCAGAAAAGATGGCGTCCCCTAGGGGGTTCGAACCCCTGTTACCGCCGTGAAAGGGCGATGTCCTAGGCCACTAGACGAAGGGGACTAATTGAAATTAGTCATACAAACACAGCAAGAAAATGGCGTCCCCTAGGGGGTTCGAACCCCTGTTACCGCCGTGAAAGGGCGATGTCCTAACCACTAGACGAAGGGGACGCAACATAAATTGGTGGAGCTAAGCGGGATCGAACCGCTGACCTCTTGCATGCCATGCAAGCGCTCTCCCAGCTGAGCTATAGCCCCTCACTGTGTGAGTGAGGGGCGCATTTTAGCAGAGGACAATCAGGTGTCAATCTTTTTTCCGCTTTGCGCCCAAGAAATTTGCTTATACTTTGATTTTTTTAAATAATCAACTGCCGCTTGCAAACGCCGCACGGCCGCCTCTTTGCCCGCCAAGACGAAACTGACGGCTAAATCCGGCGAGGGTGCGCCGCCTGTCAGCGCAAGACGCGCCGGCTGTCCGATTTTGCCGAAGCCGATATCGAAATGCGCGACCGTTTCTTCAATCGCAGTATGCACGCTATGTTCGTCAAAATCGCCTAATGCCGCTAATTTTTCCGCCAAATACGTCAAACGCTCGCCGGTCTGCTCGTCCTTAAAGGCTTTTTTCTGTGCTTCCATCGGGTATTCCTGCGGATCAACTGCTATCCAGCACATATGTTCCGCCATTTCTTTCAAGGTTTTGGCACGCTCCAAATAATGCGGAATGGCGGCGGCTAAGGTATGCGCTGCCAAATCATAGCCCTGCGTCTGCAGATAATCCGGCAACAGGGCTTGCAGACGCGCGCTGTCGGCCTGTTGCAGATAGTGCTGGTTCAGCCAACGCAATTTTTCGGTATTAAAGGCGGATGGCGCGCTATTGACTTGATTGATGCGGAAATATTGCATCAATTCTTCTAGCGAGAAGATTTCCTGATCGCCATGCGACCAGCCCAATCGCATGAGATAATTGACAATGGCTTCAGGCAAATAGCCTTCGCTTCGATAATCCAAAACATTGGTTGCGCCGTGGCGTTTCGACAAACGCTGTCCGTCGTCGCCGAGAATCATCGGTACATGAGCAAAGGTCGGTACGGCATAGCCCAATGCCTGATAAAGGTTGATTTGGCGCGGCGTGTTGCTGATATGGTCTTCGCCGCGAATGACCATGCTGACTTGCTGCTCGGCATCATCGATGACGACGCAGAAATTATAGGTGGGCGTGCCGTCGCTGCGGCGGATAATAAAATCGTCCAATTCATTATTTTGAATCGTGATTTTTCCGCGCACTTGGTCGTCCCAACTGACCGAACCGTCTAAAGGATTTTTAAAACGCACGACCGGCTGCACACCGGCAACAGGTTCTCCGCCGTTGCGGTATTTGCCGTTATAGCGCGGTTTTTCGCCGCGTGCTTTCTGTGCTTCGCGCATGGCTTCCAGCTCTTCGGGACTACACCAGCAATAATACGCCAAGCCTTTGGCTATCATGTCTTCAATGACTTGGTTATACAAATCAAATCGTTGGCTTTGGCGAACAATGTCGCCGTCGGCATTAAGCCCCAGCCAGCGCATGCCGTCTAAAATAACTTGAGTAGAGGCTTCGGTTGAGCGTTCACGGTCGGTGTCTTCAATCCGCAGACGGAATACGCCTTGATGCTGACGCGCATGCAGCCATGAGAATAAAGCGGTGCGCACACCGCCGATATGCAAATCGCCCGTCGGACTGGGCGCAAAACGTGTAATAACCACAATATTTCCTTTCTTTAATTGTTGACGCGTATTTTACGCGCATTTTCCAATAAGCTCATCCGGCTTGCGCCGCAAACCAATGTCGGACAAAGTGCGCCGCCCATTGCTGTGAAAAATCTTCCGTTTCTACCGCCGCCCATTCGCGGATTTGCGCCATTTTCATGCCCTGCAAGCCGCAGGGATTGATGCGGGCAAAGGGTGATAAATCCATATCTACATTCACCGCCACACCGTGATAGGTACAGCCGCGACTGACTTTTAAGCCTAAAGAAGCGATTTTGCGCCCGTCTGCGACATAAACGCCGGGGGCGTCGGCACGCGCGGCGGCCTGAATGCCGTAAGCCTTTAAGCTGTCAATCGTCGTTTGCTCAATCATGCTGACTAAGGGACGAATGCCGATATCGGCGCTTTTGATATCCAGCAATAAATAAATCACCGCCTGTCCCGGCCCGTGATAGGTAACTTGTCCGCCGCGGTCGATATGCACGACGGGAATATCGCCGGTTGCCAGCAAATGTTCGGCTTTGCCCGCCAAGCCCTGCGTAAAAACCGGCGGATGCTGCACCAACCATAGAACATCATCTTCGGGGCTGCGGCGGCGCTTTTGGGTGTAATCCAGCATCGCCTGCCAAATCTCGCGATAATCGCGCAACCCGAGAGAAACGACCGGCAAGCCTTGCACCTGCATCATAATGCCATAATCACATGCGGCGAGTCGCTCAAAGCTTGATAGACCGCATCAATGGCGGCTTTATCATAAAACATCGCCGTCAGGCTAATTGCCAGATAATTGCCGTTTTTGCTGGCTTGTTCTTTCATTCCCAAGCGGTCTTGCTCGGGAATAAGGCGATTGACGATGTCTAAAATCTCCGCCTGAAATTCAGGAGTATTTTTGCCTGTAATTTTAATGGGAAAACGGGCGGGAAACTCGATTAAGTTTTCTTCGCCTGCCGTTTGATTGTCTGTATTAGTCATTATTCCACCACATTTTTAAACCATGCCAAGTACGTTTGAAAAAGCCGGCTTCCGCCACCGCTTCCGCCGCCACCGCCGGCACGGTCGCATAGACTTGTCCGCCCGCCGCGATACGGATATCGCCCAAAACCTGCCCTTTGGCAATCGGGGCAACCAGCGTGCCGTTGATATTCAAAGTCGCGGTCAAGCTGTTTTTCGCCTCATTCGGCACAAGCAGATTAAGGGTTTGCTGCGCCGCGATATTGACGCTGTCCGTCTCGCCTTTAAACACCTGCGCTTGGCTTAAGACCTGCCCTGCCTGCACGGGACTGATGCGGCTGAACAGAGCAAAACCGCTATTGAGCAATTGCAAAGAAGCCTCATAGCGATGCTCTTCTTTTCTCGCCCCCAATACCACGCTAATCATACGCGCCTCGCCGCGCTTTTCCGAAGCCACCAAGCAAAAGCCCGCCGCATCGGTATAGCCGGTTTTCAGCCCGTCAACATTGGCATTGCGCCACAATAAACGGTTGCGATTTTGCTGCTTGATTTTATTCCATACAAATTCTTTCTGACTGTAGTAATGATAATATTCGGGGAATTGCATGATAATCGCCCGCGCCAACAGAGCAATATCGCGTGCGCTGCTGTAATGCGCCTCGTCGGGCATGCCGGTAGGATTGACGAAATGGGTATTTTTCATGCCCAATTGCGCCGCCGCCTGATTCATCATCTGTGCAAAACCTTCCACCGAGCCGCCGAGATATTCCGCCAAAGCCACGCTGGCATCATTGCCCGATTGCACAATCATGCCTTGAATCAAATCGCCCACCGCCACCTGCGAATTAATCTCCACAAACATGCGCGAGCCTTCCTGCTTATAAGCTTGCTGACTGATGCTAACTTTGTCTTCCAGCGTGATTTTGCCGCTTTGCAGAGCTTGGAAAGTCAAATAGGCGGTCATCAATTTGGTAATACTGGCAGGCGGCAAGGCTTGATCGGCATTGCGTTCGCGCAAAATCTGTCCGCTTTCGGCATCCATCAGCACATAGCCGGAAACCAAATCATCAATCGCCGCTTGCTGTGCGAAAAGCGGCTGCCACAGCAAAAACGGCAACCAAATCAATAATAGGAATTTTTGTACGACAGCTTTCATTTTATCCTTTGGGCGCAAATAAAAGGCGCAGTCTATCATAGCGCATCGATTTCTTCAGGCGCGGTGGGCTGCGGCGGCAAGATCCGCTTGTGCCGCGAACGATCGTGCCAAAAAGTAATCCTCTCTTGTGTCGCCGCCGATACGCTTTCACCGCGCAGAAAGCGGTCTAAATCGGCATAGCTGAAACCCAATTCGCCCTCATCCGTCTGCCCTTTCCACAAACCCGCGCTGGGCGCTTTGTTCAGCACTTGTTCCGGTACGCCCAAAGCCGCACCTAAGGCAAATACCTGCTCTTTGCGCAAACGCGCCAACGGCAATACGTCTGCCGCGCCGTCGCCGAATTTGGTGAAATAGCCGGTATAGCTTTCCGCCAGATTATCCGTACCCAAGACAATCGCGCGATGGCTCTGCGCCAAGGTATAAAGACAGACCATACGCAAACGCGCCATCAAATTGCCATGCAAGACTTGCTGCCGCTCGAGATTGGGCGATAAAGCGACACCGATTTGCCCCATCACCGCCTCATACATCGGCGCAATCGAAATCGTCTCGCCGCTTAAGCCGGCACCGTCTAAAACCGCCTGCGCATCCGCCAAATCCGCCGCACTGCTGACCGCCGCCGGCAACATGTAAATATGCTTCGGTGCGTCAATGCGCGCCAGCAAATAAGCGCAGACCGCCGAATCCACACCGCCGCTCAAGCCCAAGACATAGCCGTCCATGGCATAGAGTTCGCGCCGCTGCTCTTCCAACCATTCGCAGACATAATCCGCATATTTCAGCCAATTCATCGTCCTGCCTCCATTTCTTTGGCAATTCCATCCAACATATCCTGTTTTAAATTCCACAGCGGCTGCGACAAATCCACATAATAACCATGCGGATTTTCCAAACGCTTGACTTCACACCACAAAGTATTCAATTCGCTTTGCACATAGGCGCGGATTTCTGCTAAAGTCGGGCGTTTTTGCACGGCTTTGCCGTCCTGCCACACCAATTGCAGACAAGGTTTGACATGAAAATCCTGCACGGTTTTGCGTTTCCACGGCGCTTGCGGATCGAATAAGGTATAAGGCTGACTGCCGTCTATGGTTTCTTCGCGCAAACTCACCACGTCCGCAATCGCCATCTGCGCCTGATTATATAAACGCCAAACCTGTTTAAAGGCGGGGGTCGTGGTTTTAATCAAGTTTTCGCTGATTTTGATTTTCGGCTCGGCTTTGCCGGCTTTTTCTAAGGAAACGATTTTATACACGCCGCCGAACACCGGTTCGCTGCGTGCGGTAATCAGGCGCTCGCCCACGCCGAAACCGTCAATCGCCGCGCCCTGCTGAATCAAATCTTTAATAATGAATTCATCCAAACCATTAGACACCATAATCTCGCAGTCCTGCATGCCGGCAGCGTCCAGCAGTTCGCGGCAACGGCGGCTTAAATACGTCAAATCGCCGCTGTCGATACGAATGCCTTTAAGCCGCTTGCCCAAAGGCTGCAATACTTCCTTCTGCAGCCGAACGGCATTGGGTAAGCCGCTGCGCAGCACATCATAAGTATCTATCAGCAATACCGTATGATCGGGATAAGTCTGAGCATAGGCGGCAAAAGCGCTGTATTCATCGGCAAAACTCTGCACGAAAGCATGCGCCATCGTGCCGACCGCCGGCACACCGAAGACCACTTCCGCCTGCGTATTGGCGCTTGCCGCCACGCCGCCGATATAAGCGGCACGCGCACCGTATAAAGCCGCATCTGCGCCATGTGCGCGGCGCGAGCCGAACTCAAACACCTTGCGCCCCTGTGCTTGGGCGCAAATCCGCGCCGCCTTGGTCGCAATCAAGGATTGATGATTGAGCGTCAGCAAAAGGAAGGTTTCTAAAATCTGACAATCAATCAAAGGCGCGCGCACGCTGAGCAGCGGTTCATTGGGGAAAACCACCGAGCCTTCGGTAAAGGCGTAAATTTCGCCGCCAAAACGGAAATCGCGCAAATATTGCAAAAAACCTTCGTCAAATCCGCCTTTTTGCCGCAGAAAATCTATCTGTTCAGCGCTAAAAGACAGCTCGCGCACATAATCCAAAACCGTTTCCAGACCGGCAAAAATCGCAAAGCCGCCGTTATCGGGTACGCGGCGGAAATAGTAATCAAAGACCGCCCATTCCTGCGCCCGCCCTTGGGTGAAATAGGCATTCGCCATCGTCAGCTCGTAATAGTCTAATAATAAAGATTGGTGCGCTTGCACGGCTAATCTCTCTTGCGCGGCGTAGAAGAATCGATAATTTCCGCCTCAATCACGCTGCCGTCGGCACGATGCGCCTGCACTTCGCCGTCATATTCATAGCTAACATCGGGTTTCACTTTAAACCCGAAACCGCGCACCACGCGCTCAGGCTTAAACGCGCGCAACAGTCCCAATCCTAATAAGCGGCGCAGCGGCGCAAAAAACAGACACAATGCCAAAATATCGCTGATAAAACCGGGGAAAATCAGCAAGACCCCTGCCAATACGCGGTAAATACCGCCGCCATCACCTTGATGTAAAGGCTGCACCTGCTGCATTTTCAGCAAAAACCTGATTTGCTCGCCGCGCAAAATCGCTATACCTGCCAGCACGGAAGTAATTACCAAAGCCAGCGTCCCCAAGACGCTGAACACATCGACTACCGCCGACAGCACCATCAGTTCCAATACCAACCAAATCGCAAAAAACAATAATAAAGGCATCATCATCTCCTTGTTGAGAATAAAAGGAATGGTTACAAAATAAGAGAAATCAAGCTCTCTGAACAAAACGCCATGTTTGACAAGCCCTAAAGCCCTGCCTATATTAACGCCCTTTTATTTGATATTAAGGAAAAACTTATGTGCGGAATCGTCGCCGGCGTGGCAGAAAGAAATGTCGTGCCGATTTTATTGGAAGGGCTGAAACGCTTGGAATACCGCGGCTATGACTCCGCAGGGCTGGCGGTCAATAATGGCGATGCCATTGTGCGTACGCGTGCCGTGGGTAAAGTGGCGAGCTTGGTCAGCAAAGCGCAAGCGAATGCCGTACAAGGACAAAGCGGCATCGCCCACACCCGCTGGGCAACGCACGGCGTACCCAGCGAAGCCAATGCCCACCCGCATATGAGCAGCGATAGCATAGCGCTTGTGCACAACGGCATCATTGAAAACTATCAGGAAATTCGCGCGGAACTCAGCGACCTAGGCTATGTATTTAGTTCCGAAACCGACACCGAAACCATCGCTCATCTCATTCATCACCATTACCGCGACAGCGGCAATTTGCAGCAAGCCGTCCGTCAAAGCCTCGTCCGACTGCGTGGCGCTTATGCGATTGCGGTCATGGCGGCAGACAAACCCGATGAAATCGTCGCCATACGCCACGGCTCGCCGATGGTCATCGGCATCGGCATCGGCGAACACTTCATCGCCTCCGATATTTTCGCCCTGCTGCCGGTTACACGCCGCTTTATCTATATGAAAGAAAGCGATTTGGCGGTAATTACGCGCGGCGAATACCGCATCTATGACGCGCAAGACCAATTGGTTACGCGAGACATCGTAGAAAGCGACCAAAGCAGCGACATCAGCGGCAAAGGCGAATACAAACATTTCATGCAAAAAGAAATCTTTGAACAACCCACCGCCATTGCTGACACCCTTGAAGGCCGCCTTGCCCACGGCAAATTGCAACTCGGTTCTTTCCGCCCCGAACTCTTAGACGTCTTCAAACGCACCCGCCAACTGCACATCATCGCCTGCGGCACCAGTTACCATGCGGGATTAGTCATGAAATACCGCTTTGAAGAAAGCGGCATCGCTACCCACGTCGAATACGCCAGCGAATACCTCTACCGCGACGTCGCCGTGCCCGAAAACACCCTATTTCTCAGTCTCTCGCAATCGGGCGAAACCGCCGACACCCTCGCCGCATTGGAAAAAGCCAAAAACAGCGGCAAATATTTAGACTTTCTCGCCATCTGCAATGTGCCGGAAAGCGCACTGACCAGAGCGGCAAACTTTAACCTCCTGACTCGCGCAGGGCGCGAAATCGGCGTCGCCTCCACCAAGGCATTCGTTACTCAAATTACCGTCTTGCACCTCGTCAATGCCCTCATCCTCGCCTTGCAAAGCGGACAAGAACCCGATTTAAGCGCTTTGGAACAACTGCCGCGCCAATTGCAAGACATCCTCGCCCTAGAACCGCAAATCGCCGCCGCCGCCAAACTCATCGAGCACCGCCACGGCTGCCTCTTCCTCGGCCGCGGAGAAATGAGTGCCATTGCCGCCGAAGGCGCATTAAAACTCAAAGAACTGACCTATATTCACGCCGAAGCCTATCCGGCAGGCGAACTCAAACACGGACCGCTTGCCCTTGTTGACGAATATATGCCGGTTGTCGCCCTCGTCAAACACGATCGCGTCGAAGAAAAAATCCTCAGCAATCTGCAAGAAGTGCAGGCACGCGGCGGTAAAATCATTCTGCTTGCCGACTCGCGCTGCAATACCGCCGCCTTCCCCGAAGCGCAAATCATCTGCTTGGGCGAACTCAATGACCTCAGCGCCAGTATTGCCGCCGTCATTCCCTTGCAACTGCTCGCCTATCACGTCGCCCTACTCAAAGGCACGGACGTGGATCAGCCGCGCAATTTGGCAAAATCGGTTACGGTAGAATAAAAGCAATAAAAAAGGGGCTGTTCAAAGCCCCCCTTTTATTCCATCTGATTTTAATCTGCTTCAGCTTCTTTTTTCAAAAAAGCCAACATATCGCGTAGCATCGCAATTTCATCGGCTTGCTGTTTTAATAGGAAATGCTATGTATAGTCTCTTAACTTCAAAATGAGATTATTCTAAGCGCTTCTCCTGACAAAATGTGTATCTCTAAGTCTCATTTTGAAGTTAAGGTACTATATTCTCAAGGGATTGATACATAGGATGGCAGTAGCAAGTGGTCAAATGGTCGTTTACCATGCCCATAGACTGCATAAAGGCATAGCAAATCGTCGGGCCGACAAAGCGGAAGCCGTCTTTTTTCAATTGCTTACTCATTGCTTCGGAAAGGCTGTTTTGCGTGGGAATTTCTCTTAAGTTCTGAAAATAATGGATATGCGGATTGCCGCCGACCATCTGCCACAGATAATCGGCAAATGTCTGCCGCTCGCTAATGCGCAGATAGGCTTGGGCATTGCTGATAAAGGCTTTAATTTTGAGTTTATTGCGGATAATGCCGCTGTTTTCGAGCAATGCGGCGCATTTGGCATCATCGTATGCCGCCATTTTTTCAGGGTCAAAATCATCAAAAGCGGCGTAATAGGCGGGGCGGCGCAGCAGAATCGTCCGCCAACTCAAACCTGCCTGTGCGCCTTCCAAGCACAGCATGGCAAACAAATGCCGGCTGTCATAGCAGGGAATGCCCCATTCATTATCGTGATAATCCAGATAGAAATCTTCTTTTGCCGCCCAAGGACAGGGATGCAACTCAAGGGCATTCATAAAATTCCACCGGCAAAGCATCGGGGTCTTTAATAAAGAAAAACTTGCGCTGCGTATAAGGATCGATGCGGATTGTTTCGCAATCTACGCCTTTATTTAATAAGTCTTGTCGCATTGTTTGCGTATCGGACACGGCAAAAGCCAAATGTCGCAGACCGCAGGCTTCCGGCGCATTCGGGCGCGGCGGCGGATTGGGAAAGGAAAACAGCTCTAAAAGATAATGTCCGTCAGGGGCGGCTAAATCGCATTTCCAAGAATCGCGTTCGGCGCGGTAATGCTCCGCCAAAATCTTTAAGCCTAGGATTTGCGTATAAAAAGTCTTACTAAGCTCATAATCGCCGGCAATCAAAGCCACGTGATGAAGTCGCATATTTATTCCTTGTTATCTCGACGTTTTTTAAAGGCGCTTTCCTCGCCTTTGGCTAAGCGGCGGATGTTTTCGCGATGTCGGTAAATCAAGACGGCGACCATCGCCAGAATTGCCATCGGCAATTGTTTATCGGCAATCCAGAAAAATGCCAGCCAAGGCGCGCAGAAAGAGGCGATGAGGGCGGATAGGGAGGAGACGCGCGTCAAGAGAAAAATACCCAGCCAAATCACGATGCAAATCAGGGCGACAGGCCAATGCCAAGCCAGCAGTACGCCGATGGCGGTCGCTACGCCTTTGCCGCCTTGAAAGGCAAAGAATATCGGATACAGATGCCCGAAAAATGCACCTAAGCCTGCCGCAATCCATAGATGGTCATGCGCGGGGAAAAGCATTTTGAGTATCAGCACGGGAATCAGGCCTTTGAGCAAATCGCCTGCCAAAGTAATGGCGGCAGCTTTTTTACCGCCGATGCGCATCACATTTGTGGCGCCGGGATTGCCCGAGCCTTGAGAACGCGGATCGGGCAGCCCCATCATGCGACATACAATCACGGCACTGCTTAAAGAACCGCTTAAATAGCCCGCCACAGCGGCGGCAATGACGGCAATAATCTGCATAATTTCTCCTTCTAGGCTAAAATTGTCCGCCTATCTTGACACAAATTCCGCGTTAATGGCTATGTTTTCAGACAAAGGGCAGAGAAAAGCGCGTATCTACCCGCAAGGACATTTAAGATGAAAGACATCATTTATCTACACAATATTAAAACCAGCACCATTATCGGCATTTTGCCGCATGAGCAAGTTCAGCCGCAAAGCCTGATTATCAGCTTGGAAATGGAAACCGATTTCAGTCAGGCAATTGAAAGCGATGATATTAGTCATGCGATTAATTATGCGGCGGTAGCGGATTGCGTATGCGCATTTGCCCGCGACAGCGCGTTCGGCTTATTGGAAGTCTTTGCCGCCGCCTTATTGGAAGAATTATTCGGCCAATTTCCGCCGGCGCAGGCCATTACCATCACCCTGCAAAAACCGGGGGCGATTGCCGCCACGCGCGAAGTCGGGCTAAAAATGCGCCGCAGCCGCGAAGCATAAGCTATACTGCATAGCCAAATGCGGCATATCCATCAAAGAAGGAAAATACATGATTTTTAATTGGTTTAAAAAAGGCAAAGAAGAACACAATGCGGCGGAAGAGACGCCTGAGCTTGAGCAGGCAGAAGTCGCGCCGCAAGCTGATGAAGCATCGCCCGCGGCGGAGGCTTCTGATGCTCCTACCGAAGAAGCGCTTCAGCAAGCGGAAACCGCCGTCGAAACAGAGAGTAATACTTATCTTGAAGCACCGATTGAGAGCGCAATACCCGACACTTCACCGGCAAGCGAAGCCATTATCAGCAGTGATACGGATAATGCGGCGACAGAAAAACAAGGCTATTTTGCCCGCCTGAAAGCGGGATTGAGCAAAACCCGCAGCGGATTTACCGATTTATTCTTAGGTAAGAAAACGCTGGACAAAGACCTGATTGAAGATTTGGAAATGCAATTGTTGAGTGCCGATGTCGGCATGGAAGTCACCATGCAAATCATTGATGATGTCAGCGCGCAATTAGAGCGCAATCAATTGCAAGATGTCGCCGCCGTGCAGCAGCGCGTTGCCGAGCATATGTGCGATTTACTCAAGCCCTATGAGCAAGCCTTGGATACGGACGGTGCCAAACCTTATGTCATTCTCATGGTCGGGATTAACGGCGCGGGCAAAACCACTACCATCGGTAAATTGGCGCACCGTTTTAAAAACGAAGGCAAAAAGGTCATGCTTGCTGCCGGCGATACTTTCCGTGCGGCAGCGGTCGAACAATTGCAAACTTGGGGAGAACGCAATCAAGTGCCTGTGATTGCGCAAAAAACCGGAGCGGATTCCGCTTCCGTGGCTTACGACGCCCTACAATCGGCGCAGGCGCGCGGCGCCGATGTGCTGATTATCGACACTGCGGGACGTTTACACACTCAAGACCATTTAATGGAAGAACTCAAAAAAATCAAAAGAGTGCTGCAAAAACTCGATCCCGCCGTACCGCAGCAGACCTTATTGGTCATCGATGCGGGCAACGGGCAAAACGCGCTGCGCCAAGCCAAGCATTTCCATGAAGCCGTGGGGCTGGACGGCTTGATCGTCAGCAAACTGGACGGCACGGCGAAGGGCGGCATTTTATTTGCCATCAGCCACCAACTGCGCCTGCCGATACGCTTTATCGGCGTCGGGGAAAAAGCGGACGATTTACGTCCTTTTAACGTGCGTGATTTTGTGAATGTGCTACTATACAACGAGTAAAATTTATTGAAGGAAAGACCATGACAGCAACTGCTATTTCTATGCAGAATTCTCAATTACCCGTTGCTGCGCCTTCGTTTTGGCTGACCCCAAGCAGCGATATTGACCTCTACATCGCCAAAGTGCGTCAAATTCCCGTCTTAGAAGCCGAGCAAGAACGCGAATTGGCGGAGCAATTGCAAAAACACCAATCTTTGGAAGCCGCGCAAGTCCTAATCGTGCATCATTTGAAATTTGTCGTGCATATTGCGCGCGGTTTTTTAGGCTACGGTTTGCCGCTGGGCGATTTAATCCAAGAAGGCAATATCGGCTTGATGAAAGCCGTCAAACGATTCGAGCCGCAACGCGGTGTGCGCCTGATTTCTTTTGCCGTGCATTGGATTAAATCGGAAATCCATGAATACGTGATTCGCAATTTCCGCATGATGAAAATTGCCACCACCAAAGCGCAGCGCAAATTATTCTTCAATCTGCGCAGCATGAAGAAATCCACCAATTGGCTGAATGAAAACGAAGCGCAAGCCATTGCCGACGAATTGGACGTCAGCATCAAAGACGTCTATGAAATGGAAAGCCGCCTGCAAGGTCAGGATATTGCCTTTGATCCGCTCGATAACGACGAAGAAGACAGCTTTGCCCCTTCCGCTTGGCTAGTTGATGAGAATATTGACCCCGCGCGCAGCACCGAACGCGAAGAACAAACCCATTTGATGCACCGCCGCCTACATCTGGGCTTAAACAAGCTCGATGCGCGCAGCCGCGAAATCGTGGAAACCCGCTGGTTGAATGAAGACAAAGCCACCCTGCAAAGTTTGGCGGACAAATACCAAGTTTCTGCCGAGCGGATTCGCCAGATTGAACAACAAGCTTTGGCAGAATTAAAGACAAGCATCAGCGCCTAAACACTTGCGGAAAAAATGAATAGCCGCATAATAGAGGTTCTGAGACAACCTACGTTAAATAAAGGAGTTTACACATGAGTCAGCAAATCAAACGCGCCGGATTGAAAGTCACAGGCCCACGGATGAAAATTTTGGAAATCATGGAAAGAGAAACCTCGTCCAACGATGTGCATCTTTCCGCGGAAGACGTATATAAAATCCTGCTTAAAGCCGATGAAGACATTGGTTTGGCAACTATTTACCGCGTATTGACGCAATTTGAGCAGGCCGGCATTTTAAAACGCCATAATTTTGAAGGAAGCCATAGCGTATTTGAAATAGACAACGGCGACCATCATGACCATTTGATTTGCGTGAAAACAGGCAAAGTCGTGGAATTTTATGATGAAGTCATTGCCAAACGCCAAAAAGAAATTGCCGCCGAACATGGCTTTACTTTAGAAGATCACAGTTTGGTGCTATACGGAATCTATAACGGTGCGGATAAAGACAAATAATGCTTAAAACCGCTACGGCGGTTTTTTTAATGAACATCCGATATGTTAATCAGCGCCTATCTATGAACAAAACCTTTTTCCGCCCTCTCTTATTCAGCTTTTTATTCGCTTACGGTTTTGCCACTGCAGAGCTAAGCGAAGCGCCGCTGCTCGGCAGCGACATTTTTGCCCAAGCCGAATGGAATAAAATGTCCATCGGCGATGTAAATGCCGATGGTATCGACAGCATCATAGCAGAACGCCTCTCGGCTTTGGCTGATGATGCTGCCGCGCATTATGAGCGCTATGTGTTGCATTATCGTCTCGGCGAAAAAACGGCGGCTGCCGATGCCCTGCAGCAAGCGGCGGTCAAAGGCGATATGCGCGCCCAATACGAACTCGGCATGGGCTATTTGCGCGGCGAAAATGCAGTGGCGCAAAATGAAGTACAGGCGATTGCATGGCTGAAACTCGCCGCCAATGCGGGGCTGGCAGAAGCGCAATACAATCTCGGCGTGCTTTATGAACATGGCGTGGTCGGCTTAAGCGATATCGGACTTGCCGAACGCTACTATCTGATGGCGGCCGAGCAAAGCTATACGGCGGCGCAATACCGCCTCGGCATGCTGTACGGCAAAAAAGGCAGCATTGCCTATCAGGCGGCAAAAGCGCAGCAATGGCTAAGCCTTGCCGCCGCGCAAGGGCATGAAGCCGCCAAGAAGGCATTAGCTGATTTGCAATAAACGGCAAGTATTTTTTCTGCGCCTTGATATTGAGCAAAAAACAATTTCTTATTGCAATAATTAATAAAGATATTCTCCTTTGCTGAATTTTTAGCTTTACATCGCTAGAAACTCAAGCTATTTTTGCGCCGACATCTATTCGATGTCGGCTTTTATGAGAAAAAGAGGAGAGCATATGTTTGATACCGAAGCCATTCAACAAGCCGCCGCTGATCGGCACTACATCCATCAGCACCCCGAATTGCAATATGAGGAACACGGCACGGCGGCGCTGGTCGCCCAACGCTTGAGCGCCTTAGGCTATGAAGTGAAAACCGGTGTTGCCGGCACCGGTGTACTGGCAACATTAGACACAGGGCGTGCCGGAGCCGTGATTGCTTTGCGTGCCGATATGGACGCACTGCCGATTGAAGAAGCCAATGATCTGCCCTATCGCTCTGAATACAGCGGCAAAATGCACGCCTGCGGACATGACGGACATACCGCCACTTTATTACTCGCCGCTACGGAAATTATGCGCCGCAAAGCGCAATTATCCGGCGTGATTAAACTAATTTTCCAACCTGCCGAAGAAGGCGGTAATGGGGCGGAAAAAATGGTTAAAGCCGGTGTCTTGGAAAATCCGCGCGTGGATGCGGTTTTCGGCTATCACAACCGCCCCGGTTATGAAACCGGCGCGATTTTCGCCAAAGCCGGTTCAACAATGGGCGGCAACGATACTTTTTATTTAACCTTGCAAGGTCGTTCGGGACATTCCGCTATGCCACATTTGGCGGTTGATCCGATTTATCTAGGTGCAGCCGTCATTATGCAATTGCAAGGCATTGTTTCAAGAGCCAAATCGCCTTTAAAAGCCGGCGTCATCAGCGTTACGGGTTTTGAGGCGGGCAATGCCGACAATATCATTCCCGAGACTGCCAAAATCATCATCAATATCCGCAGCGACAGCGCGGAAAGCCACCGGCAATTAGTCGGTAAACTCGAGGCTTTGATTGCCGGCGTTTGCGCGCCTTTTGAAGCCGAATTCAGGCTGGAGCATATTCATCACATTCCGCCGCTGGAAAATCATCGCGAGGAAACCGAGCGTGCTTTGCGGGCGATTCAAGCAATCCTGTCGCAAGCCGATGTGCAGCAAATCGATTATATGCCGACCATGGGGGCGGAAGATTTTGCTTATTACCTGCAAGAGCGTCCGGGCTGTTTTTTCTTTGTCGGCAATGGGATAGACAGCGCTTATTTGCATAATCATCGCTACGATTTTAATGATGCCATTTTGCCCACCGCCGCTGCGGCATTTGTGGGTATTGTCGAAGACTACTGCGGTAAAGGAGCTTAAGATGCAGAAATTTCTCAATGGCTTGGAGCGTATCGGCAATAAACTGCCGCATCCTTTCTTTCTCTTTTTATGGCTGGCCATCATCGTTGCCGTCGTTTCCTGCATCATGTCCTTGATAGGAGTAACGGCAACGAATCCGAAAACGCAGGCGGTTGTCGGCGTTAAAAATCTTCTCTCCGGCGCGGGATTAGAATACGTGCTTGGCTCAATGGTGAGCAACTTCATCAATTTCCCGCCTTTAGGGCTGATTATTGTCGTCATGTTCGGGATTGGACTGGCGGATAAAGTCGGCATGATCGGCAATTTAATCCATTACACCGTTGCCAAAGCGCCGCCTTCTATGCTGACATTTGTCGTCTTCATTGTCGGCATCAGCGGCAGCATCGCCTCCGATGCCAACTACCTCATTCTCATTCCCTTGGTGGCAATGATTTACCACTCTCTCGGCAGACATCCCTTGGCAGGTGCGGCAGCAGCTTACGGCGCAGCCGGCGCAGGCTTTGACATCAGCCTCTTTGTTACCGGTACGGATGTTACTTTGGCGGGACTAAGCACAAGCGCCGCGCAACTAATTAATCCGCAAGCGGAAATCACACCTTTGGACAATTACTATTTCACTGCCGCATCCGTGCCGCTGCTTGCCATTGTCGGCACGATTCTGATCGATAAAGTCATCGAGCCGCGCCTCAAGCGTACCATCAGCATTGACGAATCACTGGTGCAGAAACCCGATATGCGAGAAGTCAGCGCCCAAGAGCAAAAAGCGCTCAAAATGACCGGCTATGCCGCGCTTGCCTTTATCGCCGTCTTTGCCTTAATACTTTTGCCGCAGAATTCCCCTTTGCGCAATGAGAACGGCGGCTTATTGCCCTCGCCGTTTTTAAAATCCCTTGTACCCGTGATATTCCTATTCTTCATCACCGTAGGCATCACTTACGGACGCGTCGCCGGCACTTTGAAAACCATGCGCGACATTCCGGCAAAAATGAGCGAAGCCGTGCGCGAAATGGCACCCACTCTCACGCTGTTTTTTGTCATCTCGCAATTTATCGCCTATTTCCGCTGGACAGGCTTGGGCGAAGTCATCGCTGTCTCAGGTTCTATCTTCTTGGAACATACCGGCTTTACCGGTCTGCCCCTTGTCGTTATCTTTATCATCATGACCGCCGCGCTCAATATCTTCATGACCAGCGGCTCGGCGCAATGGTCGCTCATGTCGCCGATCTTCGTGCCGATGTTGATGATGATTGGATTTGAAGCGGCATTCGTGCAAGCCATGTTCCGTATCGGCGACTCCGTAACCAATATCATTTCGCCGATGAGCCCTTATTTTGCAGTCTGTCTTGCCAATATGCAGCGCTATCGCCCCGATTTGGGCATCGGCACGCTTATGGCGACCATGCTGCCGATCTCTATCGGCTTCCTGATCTGTTGGACGGCATTTCTGCTGCTGTGGCTATGGATCGGACTACCGATTGGACCGGGCGTGTATATGATGACGTCTTCCGCCTAATCATGACTATAGTCGAAGAATTAAAAAAGTATTACGGCGTTGGCTCGCCTTGCCGTACTATCTGTACTGTCTGCGGCTCGCCGCCTTGTACTACTTTTTCACTTTTCCGACTATAAAACGCCAAGAAAAAGCGCCTTACGGCGCTTTTTCTTTGTACATAAATTTTCCTAAAAGCAAGTCAAAATCCGTGAAAAGGAAAAATTTAATCTTTTGTCCATGTGGTAATTTTTTTTTATTTAACGGATAACAATTTTTTCAAGAAATCATTTCTACTATTTTTTCACATCAAAAACACTAATTTCATCATAAAAATGCAGAATTAAGCGCATCTTCTACCGAAAAACACAGAAGCACCGCAAAATTTCCGCTTTACCGCAGGAATTTTTTTGTTAAGCTAAAAACTCGTAATGAACAACCGGAGATAACATGAGTCAATTAGACAACCTGTTTAACAGCATCAAACAGCGCGACCCCAACCAAGCAGAATTTTATCAAGCCGTCGAAGAAGTCTTCCACAGTCTTGCCCCTTTTCTTGCCAAAAATCCTAAATACTCGCAGCAAGGGCTGTTAGAGCGCATTGTCGAGCCGGAGCGCGTGATCATGTTTCGTGTGGCATGGGTAGACGACAAAGGACAAGTGCAAGTCAATCGCGGCTATCGCGTGCAAATGTCCTCCGCCATCGGACCGTACAAAGGCGGTTTGCGCTTTCATCCCAGCGTCAATTTGGGCATCTTGAAATTCTTGGCATTCGAACAAGTCTTTAAAAACGCCCTGACCGCATTGCCGATGGGCGGCGGCAAAGGCGGATCGGATTTTGACCCCAAAGGCAAATCCGACGGCGAAGTCATGCGTTTCTGCCAAGCCTTTATGAGCGAACTTTACCGCCACATCGGCGCGGATACTGACGTACCGGCGGGGGATATCGGCGTCGGCGGACGCGAAATCGGCTTCCTCTTCGGGCAATACAAAAAACTGCGCAATGAATTTACCTCCGTGCTGACCGGCAAAGCGCTTAACTGGGGCGGCAGCCTTATCCGTCCCGAAGCCACCGGCTACGGCACCGTCTATTTTGTGCAACATATGCTCAAAACGCGCGACGAAAGCATCGAAGGCAAACGCGTCGTTATTTCGGGTTCGGGCAACGTCTCGCAATACGCTGCGGAAAAAGCCCTGCAATTGGGCGCGAAAGTCTTAAGCGTATCCGATTCCAACGGCTATGTGCGTTTTGACGACAAAGGCATGAGCCAAGCTCAATTTGCCGCCTTGCTTGAGCTGAAAAACGAACGCCGCGAACGCCTTTCCGTTTATGCCGAAGAACAAGGCTTGCAATACTTTGAAGGGAAAAAACCTTGGGATGTCGCCTGCGATATCGCCCTGCCTTGCGCCACCCAAAACGAGCTTAAGGGCGAAGACGCCAAAACCCTGTTGAAAAACGGCTGCATCTGCGTTGCCGAAGGCGCGAACATGCCTTCCACCCTAGACGCGGCAGAAGCCTTTATCGACGCCAAAATCCTCTATGCCCCCGGAAAAGCGGCAAATGCGGGCGGCGTGGCAACCTCGGGACTGGAAATGAGCCAAAACGCCATCCGCCTCTCATGGACGCGCGAAGAAGTCGATGCCAAATTGGCGGACATCATGCAAAACATCCATGAAAACTGCGTGGAAAACGGCACTCACGACGGCTTTACCAACTATGTGGCCGGTGCCAACATCGCCGGCTTCAAGAAAGTCGCCCATGCCATGTTGGATCAAGGCATCGTCTAAGCGCACTGCCGCCCCGCTAAGGGAAAGCGCAACTATACCGCCGCCTGAAGCTAAGTTTCAGGCGGTTTTTTATGTGCAGCTTCTAGGTGTTATCAAAATCGGCAAATCAAAAAAGAAAATGCCTCAAACCGCTATTCCTTATTTTTCCAAATCAAAGAAAGCCCATACCCAACCGACGCCTGCTGCTCTCCGCCCTCATCCTCGGCCTCGCCGCCTGCGATAACCGCAGCGATAACAGACCCACAGCTATGGTTTCGGCAGAGAATGCTGCTGCATCATAGCCCCTTGCTCCTACTCCCGATAACCAGCCGTGCAGACACACTATACAAATCTGCATATAGATAATTTTTTATCATCAGCATATGACCGGTGAATACTCACTTAAAAACAGCTTGCCTTGGCATGAATTTTAAGTTAGTTTTATGCCTGTTGTCCGATTTTGGAAAACCGGCAAGAAATAATCACAAAGTTGCATTCTTATCGTTACCACCTCAAAGACATGAAAAAAATACTTAGTTTCATAAATAAAGTAATGCCAAAAGATAAAGATGATATCTTACCTCTTTTTATCATCATCGTCTTTGTGTTTTTTGTGGCTATCAGACCCATGATGGCGCTCAAATACATTATGAAAAGCTCTGTTGAAGAAAGTACCATTGTTATGGAAGGAAATTTTGAGTTCGAATATTTCAGGAAATACCTAACCAGAACCTCTCCTTCAACTGTTTTTTATCATGAAGGGAAAAGATATATTTTTTCTTGCCCTAAAAAAGCGGATAGCAGATTATGCTCAAAAATAAGTTGGGAAAGAACTTTTAAGGATAGAAATTTAAAAACAGAAAACTCTTGTTTATTACACTTTGCATTAATAGAGTTATATAAAGAATCTTATTCAGGTTTTCCTATAAAGTTAGTATGTGATCAATATGTAATATTAGGGAACGCAAATCCTGAAAAATCTTTTAACAGCTTTGTTAAAATGAGTTTTTTTAGAAATTTCGTTCTATTTTCTTTTTTTACTTACTGTATATTATTTGTTATTTTTTCTATCAAATTTCTAAAAAGTGAGGAATAGTTATGGCAAATATCTTTTTTATTTTCAAAAGCGATACTGAGTTTGTTGCCCCTACCACCAGCGCACTCAGCAATGCAATTGCAACAAATGATGCTCTGAATAGTGATTATAAAAATTCCTATAGCATTACTGCAGCTTCTCTGAATACCGCTGCCGATGTGCTGGATACGCTTGATGATTCTTCCTCCAAGACATTGAACAGATTAGCCGGCTGGGCTGGAAAAGCAGCGCCTTATCTGGGGATCATACAGGTAGGTATTAAAGCAGTTGATGCAAATCAAGACTTAGAACTTTCTGATGTAATGACTCTGAGTGCCAGTTTGGGTGTTTTGATTGGTTCAGCACCTTTGGCAGCGGTCAAAATTCAGACGACAGCATCTCCGCACCGCCTCAGCCTTATTCTGCCGATAACGGCCGCGAGACGCCCGCAGCCGCAGCGCCAGCACTCGAAAATCATACTGATGCTTCAGCAGACACACACAGCAGCGCCCTGCCTCCCGATACGCCGCCGCCAAGCGCAGAAAACAGCAGCGACGCCGCAGCACCGCCCGTCTTATCTGATGACAGCTTTCCTCCCTCGCCGCCCAATCCTGAACACAGCAACGACGCCGCACCGCCTGTACTAACTTCAATTCCCGGCGACAACCCCCTGCCTCTATCGGAAACCGCGTCGCCCGTCTTACCTGATGACAGCCTTCCTCCCCCGCCGCTAGATCAGCACATCCTGCTGCGCCGCGGCGATGAAGTGCTGTTCATCGGCGATTCGATGATGCAGAGCTTTGCCCCGCATATGCAGAAATGGCTGCAAAACCAGCACGGCATCCGCTCCTTCAACCTTGCCCGCCACAGCACCGGCTTGAGCAACCAAGCCTATTACGACTGGCCGCAGGAAGCGGCGCGCCGCTTTGCCGACAGCCCGCAGCTCAAACTCGTCGTCGTAATGATGGGCGCCAACGACCCTTGGAACATCGAAACCGCCGACAAACGCCTCCTCGCCTTCAAATCCCCCGAATGGGCGCAGGAATACAGCGCCCGCGTCCTACGCATCGTCTCCGCCGCCAAGGCTCAAGGGGCACAAGTCATCTGGATCGGCCTGCCGCCCATGCGCCTGGGCAAATACGACGCCAAAATCCGCTATTTAGACGACACCTTAGCCGCAGAACTGGCCGGCCAGGCCCTCTACATCCGCAGCCGCCCGCTCTTAGACGGCGGCAGCGGCAGCTACCAAGACAGCATCGAACACCAAGGCAAACGCCTGCGCGTGCGCCACAAAGACGGCATCCATCTCAACAGCGCCGGCGAAGCACTGCTTTTGGAAGCCGTCAAAACTCATCTGCACTTTGCCGCCCCCGCCGAATAAACCCTTCGCAAACAAGCGGCACAAGCTTGAAAAACGGCACCCAAGCGGCGCCGAATAATGCCGCCTTTTCGCCACACAGCCCCGCAACAGCCGTATTTTCCTTTAATTTGCTGCGGAAAAACTTTGGGCTATAATCGCCGCGCCGAACTGCGGGTTCGGCATTTTTTTAAATCGAATACAAGGAAACATAATGAAGTATTACCGCAATTTACTCCTGCTGGCAGGCTGCACCGCTCTGGCCGCCTGCGCCGCCGACGGCGCTAAAAAAGCCGCCGAACCCGTACAAGACGGCAAAAGCGAAGCCACTGCGGTCGTCATCAGCGCAGCGGACACCACCCAAGGCATCGCGGCGGAAAACGACTGGATCCGCGCCCATATGCCCGACTGCCGCAAAAGCGGACAGCAGCTGATCCAAGGGGAACAAGGGCTATACGACAAAATCCTGCTGCAATGCACAGACGGCCCGCGCGAAGTCTATTTTGAAATCAGCAATTTCTTCGGCAAATTCTGATTCACACCGCCCTAAGCCATAAAACCGCTCCCGCAGCGGTTTTTTTATACCGATTAACCATTCCGTACAAAATATCTTTATAAGCCGCTACGGAAACCGTTCTTACCAAACACCGCGCTTGCTGCTTCCCGGCTAAGCAGAATCTTTATTAATAAACGCCCCGCGCCATCCGCCGCCGGCAGGCGCCGCCGCAATCATCTGCAAAACAGAAAATATCTTCCTCTGCTTTAAGCGGACAGCACAGAATACATTGAATTTTTTCTCCGAATATCCGCTATACTCCCTACTGTTTTCAGCCTGCCGTCCTATGTAAGGAAACTTATGCCTCACCGCCACCTGCTGTTCTCCGCCCTCCTCCTCGGCCTCGCAGCCTGCGATAACCGCAGCGATAACAGACCCACAGCTATGGTTTCGGCAGAGAATGCTGCTGCATCATAGCCCCTTGCTCCTACTCCCGATAACCAGCCGTGCAGACACACTATACAAATCTGCATATAGATAATTTTTTATCATCAGCATATGACCGGTGAATACTCACTTAAAAACAGCTTGCCTTGGCATGAATTTTAAGTTAGTTTTATGCCTGTTGTCCGATTTTGGAAAACCGGCAAGAAATAATCACAAAGTTGCATTCTTATCGTTACCACCTCAAAGACATGAAAAAAATACTTAGTTTCATAAATAAAGTAATGCCAAAAGATAAAGATGATATCTTACCTCTTTTTATCATCATCGTCTTTGTGTTTTTTGTGGCTATCAGACCCATGATGGCGCTCGAATACATTATGAAAAGCACTGTCGAAGAAAGCACCATTGTTATGGAAGGAAATTTTGAGTTCGAATACTTCATGAAATATCTATCCAGAACCTCTCCAACAGTAGCCTTCTATCATGAAGGAAAAGGATATAGTTTTTCTTGCCCAGATGAATCAGAAAACGATTTATGCTTAAAAACAAGTTCGGAAAAAACATTTAGAAATAGAAACTTAAAAACAGATAGCTCTTGCTCGTTACATTTTACATTAATAGAATCATATAAAGGGTTTTATTCAGGATTTCCTATAAAGTTAGCATGCGAAAGTTATACAATATTAGGTGAAAAAAATCCTGAAAGATTCTTTAACGGGGAATTAAGAATGGCCACCTTCAGAGACCTTGTCTTATTTTCTTTTTTTACTTACTGCATATTATTTGTTATTTTTTCCATCAAACGTCTAAAAAGTGAAGAATAGTTATGGCGAATATCTTTTTTATTTTCAAAAGCGATACCGAATTTGTTGCCCCCACCACCAGCGCACTCAGCAATGCAATCGCAACAAATGATGCTTTTAATCGCGATCCTAGAAATTCCTATAGCATTACTGCGGCTTCTCTGAATACCGCTGCCGATGTGCTGGATACCCTTGACGATTCTTCCTCCAAGGCATTGAACAGATTAGCCGGTTTTGCCGGAAAGGCGGCACCTTATCTGGGAATTATACAGGTAGGCATTAAGGCATTTGATCCGAAGCAAAAATTAGAACTTGCTGATGTAATGACTCTAGGTGCCAGTTTGGGTGTTTTGATTGGTTCGGCACCTTTGGCAGTTGGGTTTACCATTGCAGGACTGGGGGTTACCCTATTGGATAAGGCCTTGGATTGGGCCTTCAAGGAAGCCGATGAGTGGCTTGAAGACCATAGAAAGGGGTTAAACGACCTCCACCCCTCCCTCGACCAAGCCGAGCGTACTTCCTCCCCCATCGTCATCGACATGAACGGCGACGGCATACATGCCACCAAACTGGCCGGGGGCTTGGATAAAGCCGTATATTTCGATCTTGACGGCAACGGCTTTGCCGAGAAAACCGCTTGGATTGATGCCTCCGATGCCCTGCTGGTGCTGGATAAGAATGCCAACGGCCGCATCGACAACGGTCATGAGCTTTTCGGCAACCACAGCCTCAATGCCGAGGGCAAGAAAACCTTTGCCGACGGCTATGCCGCCTTGGCCGCCTATGATGAGAATCAAGACGGCAGGATTGATGCCCAAGATGCCGTCTATGCGCAACTGGCGGTGTGGCAGGACAAGAACGGCAACGGCATCAGTGAAGAAGGCGAAATGCTGGGCTTAGCCGAGGCGGGCATTGCCGCCATCGATCTCAATGCCAAAGCCGTAAACGAACGCGATACGGCGGGCAACCGCATCAGCCACCGCGGCAGCGTGGCGATGGCGGAATTCGACAAAAGCACGTCTTACGGCGCGGCCAATGCCGTTTACTGGAAATCTCAAACAGTGCGGGACTTGGACAGCCACACGGCACAAGCGATATACGCCACCAAAGCGGAATATATTGTTCTGGCCTTAGAAGAAAGAATTAAAGCTGATGGTTCGGTAAAAACCGACTTGACTTATGACGAATACGCAGGCGCCAGTCGTCAGGCTAATGAAGACCACGAATTCAAAGGAATAAAAACCATCCACGATACGCCCCATGAGATCAATGCGGCGCCGCACGTCAAAGTGATGACATTTTAAAAATATTGAAGCAATGTCGTTTTTAGCAATCAATGTGTCAAGGCGCGATCGAAAAATGCGTATAATCTTGGTTAAAACAAAATTCACCTCAATTAATATCTAAAAAATATTTATTGCAAATAACACAAAGATAATGGAGACAAACAATGATAAAAAACTTTTATTTATTAAAATTTGAAAACTGGAAAAAAACTGATATTTTTGTTTTATACCTTGTCTATGTTTTTATTATCATCCCACTTTTTTATATGATTTTGATTGAAACATCCCCACCTACCAGCGAACAAAAAATGCAAATCGGTAAAAATATTGTCATAAAAAACGGTTTCAGGATTATTTATAGGAGATCAATCGGTAGATCCCCTGACTACATCGTAATAATCCCAAAAGAAGAAAAACTAGAACTACGTTCTAGCTGCATTGGACTTAGAGAGGAAAATAAGAAACCAATTTGCATAGGGGAAAAAAGCTACTATTTAGACTTTGATGATAATCATGAATTAAAATTTTTTATCAGACACGCATCAAAAGATGTTTTTAATGGACTTTTGCTATCTGTAAAAGACAACAGAACAGGAGAAATTTTGTTTAACAATCTCTCTGAAAAGGAATATTTAACAAGAAAATCTTTACTTGAATACACTATAAAAGGTTTTTTAATATATGCAATCTTATACCTAATTTTTGCCACAAAAAAATTACTCTCTCTATCATCTAAAAAGGACTAAATCATGGCTGAACTTTCAATTTTCTTTGACCTTATGGGGTCTAGCATTTCAAGTCTTAATAATTTCACTTCGACGTCAAGAACATATGACAATGATGGCAAAACATTATCTTTTGTAATACAAGGTGCTGCTTCAGCTGTAGATGCTGCTAACGCCTTCACATCCGGTATTGATTCCTATGATTCTGCTTATAAAAGAATGTTAGGGAAATTAGGTGGAGGATTAGGCTTAGGTGTAGTCGCTGTAAAAATATATGAAGATAAAGATTTAAATTGGGGTGATTATTTTACGATTGGCGCATCAGTGGTTTCTCTAATTGGAAGATTTACCCCTGTCGGTATGATATTAAACATTGGCAGTGCAGCTTATACTTTATATGATCTAGCCGAAAATGGATGGCTTGAAAACGACCTCCACCCCTCCCTCGACCAAGCCGAGCGTACTTCCTCCCCCATCGTCATCGACATGAACGGCGACGGCATACATGCCACCAAACTGGCCGGGGGCTTGGATAAAGCCGTATATTTCGATCTTGACGGCAACGGCTTTGCCGAGAAAACCGCTTGGATTGATGCCTCCGATGCCCTGCTGGTGCTGGATAAGAATGCCAACGGCCGCATCGACAACGGTCATGAGCTTTTCGGCAACCACAGCCTCAATGCCGAGGGCAAGAAAACCTTTGCCGACGGCTATGCCGCCTTGGCCGCCTATGATGAGAATCAAGACGGCAGGATTGATGCCCAAGATGCCGTCTATGCGCAACTGGCGGTGTGGCAGGATAAGAACGGCAACGGCATCAGCGAGGCAGGCGAAATGCTGGGCTTGGCCGAGGCGGGCATTGCCGCCATCGATCTCAATGCCAAAGCCGTGAACGAACGCGATGCGGCGGGCAACCGCATCAGCCACCGCGGCAGCGTGGAGATGGCGGACGGCAGCCAGCGCTTGGCGGAAGACCTGTGGTTTCAGATCAATCCCGCGCAGACGCGCTATGTGGGCGAAGCCCTCAGCCCTGAAGCACAGGCGGAGCTATTAGGTCTGCCCAATGTGCGGGCATTTGGCAATGTATTGGATCTGCATTTGGCCATGAGCCGCGATGCAGAGTTGAAAACAATGGTGGCGGACTATCTCAATGCCGCACCTGAAGCACAGGGCGCACTCTTGGATGCGCTGATCTACCGCTGGACAGGCAGCGCCGCCGTGGCCGCCGACAGCCGCGGCGGCGCTATCGATGCGCGGCAACTGGCGGCGCTGGAAGCCCTGACCGGCAAAGACTTCCGCCAACACGGCTCCAGCCCCAATCCCGGCCCGAATGCCGGGCAAATCCTCAAAGCCGAATATGCCCGCTTCGCCCAATACACCCATGCCTGGCTGATGCTGCACAGCCAAGCCCAGCAAGCCACCGCCCTGCATCTGTGGCAGGTGCTCGGCCAAGACGGCTTGAGCGATAACGGCGGACTTGACTGGCAATCTTTCGCCCAGCAGCTGCAAAGCCAATACCAAGCAGGCCATCTTGTCCAAGCGCAGGAAAGCTACCGCATCATGGAAGGTCTGTTCACCTACTCCTCCACCCATGCCCACAGCCTGAAACACTACTTTGTCCAACACGGCGGACAATACGCAGACCTTATCGAAGCAGGCATCGTGCATCAAGACTACCGCGGCGATGAGGCTGATAACAGCTTCAGCGGCACAGCCAACAGCGAATTCATCTACGGCTATGAAGGTAATGACCGCTTACAGGGCAACGGCGGTAATGATTACCTTATCGGCGGCAAGGGCAATGACCATCTGGCCGGCGGTGCGGGCAACGATACCTACCGCTTTGCCCAAGGCCACGGACAAGATGTGGTTTACGATTATGACTACACCGCAGGCAACAGCGACACCATCATCTTCAGCAACATCCGCTTCCAAGACATCCGCATCGGCTGGAGCGGAACGGATATGATCTTGGCCAGCGGCGACAGCGACCAAGTCCGGCTGCAATCTTTCTTTTCCGGTAAGGCTTATCAGATCGAGCATTTCCAATTCGCCGATCAAAGCATGAGCGCCGAGGAACTGCTGGCGCAGACGGTTA
>ERZ1023409.19-NODE-19-length-60914-cov-12.946729_pt1 | contig 60914 bp, 45 predicted proteins | sample MGYA00380508_ERZ1023409 | MGnify/ENA primary metagenome ERZ1023409 (study PRJEB33173, sample SAMEA4830325) | metagenome | study: EMG produced TPA metagenomics assembly of the PRJEB25223 data set...
GTCTCGAGAGGTGCGCATTATACATTCAACATCCTCCTTTGCAAGCGTCAAACGCTTTTATTCCAAACTTTTTTCGTATCAAACTGTTTTTTAATAACTTTATTTTTTGGTTTTTTGCTTCAAGCGCCCTAAAAAATTAAGCGGCTTTTGTCTGATACGTCAAAAAACCGCTTAATTTGCGCTAAACAACACGCTCCGAACCCTATTTATCCGGGGCGACCATCGATTCTAGGCGTTGACCAAATAGAAAAATAGCTTATGACCAGCATCAAAAAGGCAATTACCCATAGCACTTGGGCATGCACAATCCACACCGGCATTTGCTGCGGTGCGATTAATGGAAGCAAAACGCGGAAAATAGTTGCAGCCACCAATAATCCCAATGCCCAAGGAACGGTTTTAGGCGGCTGATGAATATTGCGTCCTGAATGACCAAGGCTAACGCGTGCCATCATAGAAAGCGTCAGCAAACCGATACCGCCTACCGCCATCATGTGCATGGCAAGTGAATCTGTAATTCGCGGCACAAATAAACGGAGGAAATACAGGAATTGCCCGAGCACGATTAATCCCATCGAAATAAACATGCTCCACAATAAAGGACGCTTCCAGATGCCTTGCGTATGCCAGCCTTGTAAGCGCCATGTTTGCGCCAAAGCGGAAATCAATGCGCATACGCTTGCCGCTGTTTTCCACGGCGTACAGATTTCAAAAATAAAGAAGGCAACAAAGCCCGCCAAGCTGATGCGGTCTATCCATGCACTATTACGCGGCTCAAAAGGATAGCCCGCGCCATTTTTAATGAAGAAGGGCGTAACGCGGCGCCCAATTGTCAGCACCAAACCGATAATAACGAAAACGCCCAAATACAAGCCGTAATACCAGCCGATATGCCAACCGAAGGCTGCCGCCAGACACAACATATTCGCCAAAATCATCAAGACGATTTTCGACAAAATTCCCATTTGCCGCCACTGTTTTACTTCAAGAATCGGCTTACCGATACCCCAGAGCAACATCAGCGTAAAGAGCGTATCTAATAATACCGCCAACCATAGACATTGCGGCAGAACAATAAAAATCACGCGCGCCGCCAACCACGGCATCCACATCAGACACAATGATTTTCCTGAAGGCATTGCCAGTCCTGTCCAATTGCCGACCGCCGTTAAGAGAAAACCCGCCACAATCGCCATGGCGTAGCCGAAAACCATTTCATGCCCGTGCCAATATTGCGGCAAAATGCGCACATAGGCGCTTAGATCAGCGCTGCGGTAGATAAAAATCCACAGCGCCATACATAATGCCGCATAAAATGCGCCGCTGGCAAAAAAAATCCGGAAACCGAGATTAAAAATCGCTCTATTTGACAATTCATTCAGAAACTTATTCATGATTCATTCCCCTAAGATAATGTCGGCAGCATAGCGCATTTGTTCAATATGCTCATTGATGCGCATCAAGCGAATTTATATGCAGGATTTTTCTTATTTAAACCAATAGTAAACGAGCGCCGACAGGATAAGTGCAGACACAAAAATCAGCGCATACAAAATATAAGGCGGCGATTTCTTTTCGACAATCGCTTGCTCGGGATCGCGCAACCACTGCGCCTGCCACTGTTCTTGTTGTTTTTCTGCTTTAATTAATACGCGCTGATTCAAACGCGGAGCAGATGCAGATTGCCAAGCCTCGCGATCAAACGCCACTTCGGTTTGACAAGAATCCACCCACACTGTTCCGCTGCGGCTTTTCGGATCCCATGCGATGATTTCGCCAAACACCCCCAAGCACTCCGTCAGCATATCTTCCGCACACAAACTCAAATCGCCGACGCCGTAGGGACGTACATTCACCGCAGTAACAACGACACCTATCATTTCTACTTCAAAACTCAGCAACATCCCCTGCTGAATCTCACTAAGCGGCGGAGTAAAGTTTTCCTGCTTAACCAGGACTTTGCGCCCATCGGGCAAATCCACATAACCGCGACGGCTGCTGTCCAGCCATTGCGTCAATTTTCCATTGATACGGCTCTTCATCAGACTAAGACCAAATTATCACGATGAATCAAGGTTTCGCCATGCACTAATAAGCGCGCGACTTCCTGACTGTGTTTACCGCACAGAATACGGCAATCTTCGCTATTGTAATTAGACAATCCGCGCGCCAATTCTTCGCCCGCCATATTACAGCAGCGCAGCAATTCCCCGCGCGCAAATTCGCCCTCCACGCGCCGTACGCCAATCGGCAGCAAACTCTTATGCGACTGCGTCAATGCCTGCACCGCACCGTCATCCAAATACAAAGTTCCCTGCACCTGCAATTGGCTGCCCAGCCATTGCTTGCGTGCTTGCTGACTATCTGCCGGCGCCAGAAACAGCGTGCCGATATTTTCCGCGCCAACCACTTGGCGAATCACTTCCGGCTTGCGGCCATAAGCCAAGACCGTATGCGTGCCGCTGCGTGCCGCTTTCTGTGCCGCCAAGACTTTCGTGTACATACCGCCGGAACCTAAAACGCCGCCGGTTTTACCCGCCATTGCCGGCAAAGTCGGATCATTAGCATCCACTTGCTCAAGAAATTGCGCATCCGCATGTTCGCGCGGATTTTTGTTATACATACCGCGCTGATCGGTCAGAATCAGATAAGCGCCGGCGGTCGTAATATTTGCCACCATCGCGCCCAAATTATCATTATCGCCGAAACGGATTTCCTCAAACGACACCGTATCGTTTTCATTGATAATCGGCACAATTCCTAAGCGGCACATCGTCTGCAAAACCGAACGGATATTGAGATAACGGCGGCGATCGGCGGCATCGTCATGCGTAAGCAAGACCTGCGCCACGCGAATATTATGCGTCGCAAAAGCCTCTTGCCAAGCCCCTGCCAAACGCATCTGCCCCACCGCTGCCGCAGTTTGCAATTCAGACAATTCCGTCGGACGCTTCTGCCAGCCTAAAATCTGCATACCTACCGCAATCGCCCCCGAACTGACCACCACAAACTGCTTGCCGTCTTTGTGCAAAGCCGCCATTTGCGCCACCCAGTCCGCCAAAGCCTCCGTATCCAAAGCTTCTCCGCCGCGCGTAATCATCGCGCTACCCATTTTGACCACCCAACGATTGACATGCGCCAAGTATTGACTACGACTCATGAGGCGCATCCCAATGTTCAGCGGAAGATAAAAATTCTTCATCCGCCTTCATCTGTTCAAGTTTTTGCATCACATCGGCGCATAATTGCTGCGTACCCTCGCCTGTCGCCGCCGAAATACGATACACAGGACCTTGCCAGCCGATTGCCGCCACAATCTCCGCCTCGCGCGCCGCCTGTTCCTCGGCAGGCAAAGTATCCATCTTATTCAAAACCAGCCAACGCGGAATCTCGACAAACACCTCGTCATATTTCCCCAATTCCGCATCCACCTGCTGAAAATCCCGCACCGGATCTTGCGAATCGCTCAAAGGCGAACAATCCAAAACATGCAATAACAAACGGTTACGCGACAAATGACGCAAAAACTGATGTCCTAAACCCGCGCCTTCCGCCGCGCCCTCAATCAAACCCGGAATATCCGCCATCACAAAACTTTGCAACATTCCCACGCGTACCACACCCAAATTCGGGTGCAAAGTCGTGAAAGGATAATCGGCAATCTTAGGTTTTGCGGAAGAGACAGCGGAAATCAAAGTAGATTTTCCTGCATTCGGCATACCGAGCAAGCCCACATCGGCAAGCAATTTCAGTTCCAAACGCAACTCGCGCCCCTCGCCCGCCGAGCCCGGCTTGGATTGGCGCGGCGCGCGATTAACAGAACTTTTATAACGCGTATTGCCCAAGCCGTGAAAACCGCCCTGTGCCACCAACAGCGTCTGCCCATGCTCGGTAATATCGCCGATCAACTCATCCGTTTCCGCCACATAGACCTGTGTACCGACCGGCACATCAATCACCAAATCCTCGCCGCTTTTGCCGCTCTTATTGCGCCCCTCGCCGGGCTGACCGTTTTTCGCCTCAAAGCGGCGGTTAAAACGGAAATCCGCTAAAGTATTCACACCCTCATTGCCGCGCAAAAACACACTGCCGCCATCGCCGCCGTCGCCGCCGTCAGGTCCGCCGAACTCAATAAATTTCTCGCGCCGAAAGCTCACAATCCCATTGCCGCCCTTGCCCGCTTGCACGAAAATCAAAGCCTCATCTACAAATCTCATTTTTCCCTCATTACCGCCGCAGACGGCATATCAATAAGCCCGCCATTATGCCACAAGCTCAAATACCTATAAAAAAAGCCCCGCAATGCGAGGCTTATGCAGATTGTTGCGAATTAGGCTTCAACCGCTTCGATGCTGACAAACTGACGTTTGTGCGGACCGCGCTTGCTAAATACCACGCGACCGTCTGCTTTAGCGAATAAAGTGTGGTCTTTGCCCACGCCTACATTCTCGCCAGCATTAAAAGGTGTGCCGCGTTGGCGAACCAAAATGCTGCCTGCCGATACCAATTCGCCGCCAAAACGTTTTACGCCAAGACGTTTCGCTTTGGAATCGCGTCCGTTACGGCTGGAGCCGCCTGCTTTCTTATGTGCCATTGTTCACTACTCCTATAAATTATTCGGTTTTGCCGTCAATTGCGCCAATCAATACTTCCGTATAGTTTTGACGATGACCTTGTTGCTTCATAGAATGCTTACGGCGACGGAATTTGATGATTTTAATTTTCTTGTGGCGGCCGTGCTCAACAATCGTTGCGCTCACCGCTTTACCTGCCAAATAAGGCGCGCCGACTGCTACATCGCTTTCGCCCGCCGCAATCAATAAGACCTTGTCAAAGGAAATACTGTCGCCGGCTTCGCCTGCCAGTGTTTCCACGCGTAATCGTTGCCCAGGCTTGACTTTATATTGTTTACCGCCGGTTTCGATAACTGCAAACATAGTTTTTCTCCAAATAAATGCGCTTAGCGCCCAAAAAGTAAAGGCGGCAAATTATACACAAAATCTGCCGCTTGGCAAGCAGTCACTGCGCTAATCCCCTGTCTTGCGCGCAGCGCCCAAACGTCGTTCGGCATTTGTCTCGCTAACAGAAGCGGCAGCGGAAAACTCGCTTAGCCGCGGATCACGGTATTCATTTCCATGCGTTGCTCTTTGCCCTGCCACACGGGCAACCGTCGTACCTTGTACCAAAATCGAAAATACGACCACTGCATAAGTCATCCATAAAATCATGTTTTTCGCCTCACTGTCGGGCAAAGTCAGCGCCATTGCCATCGACAAACCGCCGCGCAAGCCGCCCCAAGTCATGATGCGAACCGAGCGCGGTGAAAAATAATACCATTTTTTCAAAACCGCCACCGGCACAATCACACTGATCCAACGTCCGAACAAAACGATCGCTACCGAGATCACGCCCAAAAAGAAAATATGCGTCGTCAGCGGCACAATCAACAGCAGCAATCCCACCATTACAAACAGCAAGGTATTGAAAATTTCATCTACTACGCCCCAGAAATGGTACAAAGCTGTGCGCCCTTCCTCGCTCATTTTACGATTGCACAATCTGCCGAAAAACAGTCCGACACAAACAATGCTGATGGCAGGCGATACATGCAAAGCCTCCGCCAATTCGAAACTGCCGAACACCAAAGCCAAGCTGATCATAATTTCCACATGCGAATCGCGCGCCTGTTGCAGCAGATAAAAAGCCGCATAACTACATAAGGCCGCCAAAACAAAAGCTCCGCCCACGCTCTTAATAAAAAACATCGAGACTTCGCCGGCGCCCATACTCTCGGAATGCACCGCCATTTCAAAGAAAAAAGCAAAGACGACAAAACCAATGCCGTCATTAAATAAAGACTCGCCCGTAATATCCATGTCCAAGCCTTTCGACACGCCAATCGAACGTAAAATCGCCAATACGGCAATCGGATCGGTTGGTGAAATCAAAGCACCGAAAGTCAGGCAATACACCATCGACAGCGGTATTCCCAAGAGATAATTCACAAACACATACGCCAAAATGCCGACCGTAAAAGTCGAAATTAAGACGCCCGCCACCGCCAACACCGTAATCACGACCAAGCGCGGCTGTAACTCATCAAAATTGATATTGATGCCGCCGGCGAACAGCAAAGCCCCCAACATACCGTGAATTAGCGTGTGGCTGAAATTCAGACTCGCCACCGACTGCGTAATCTGCTCGATCTGAAAAATACCGAAATGCTTTGCCAACAATAACAACAAAGACACACTCAAGGCCAAAAGCATTACGCCGATAGAGCGGTGCATCCGCAAAATGCGATCATTAAAAACAGAAAAAACAGCGCTGGCGACTAAGACCAGCGCAAAGATAAAAGGCAATGACATGAAACAACATCCCGCAGGAAAATTATTCCGCCGCTTCCAAAGCCGCCAAACGCGTTTCCAATGCCGCAATCTGGCGGTTTAACTGCGCGATTTGACGCTGCTGCGCCTCGAATTGCGCGCGCGGCACCAGATCGAAACGGCTGAATTGCGCCTGTGCCGCCTGCTTGATTGTGGATTTAACCTGTGCCTGCACAGGTCGCAGAGGCGCAGGCGTGTGCATTTCCAACTGATTGATAAAAAAGGCTAAAGGATTGGTTTTCATCGCAACACTCCAAGTAAAGAAATGCCGCATAGTGTATCATGGCGTCATTCGACCAAAGATAATTCTTTTGCGGCACAGTGCGGATGCTAAGGCATTTATCTCGAGAGTATCGATATGATATAAAAAGATTTCTTTTTAAGCTCTCAAGCTCTGATTAGCTCAGCGCAAACCTTTCTCGACCAATTCCTCATAGCCGCCATGATTGGTAACATTGGTATAGCCTTTCTCTAAGAGCAGCTGTCTTGCCATTTCCGCGCGGCGTCCAACACGGCAATACACATGCAAAGGCGCGTCTTTATCAGGGCTCAAGGCTTCGATGGCTTGTGCAATCTGATCGACGGGAATGTTCACGGCATCTTCCAAATGTCCTTGGGCAAACTCTTCTGCGGTGCGCACGTCAATCCATATCCCTTCGGCTTTGACCGCCGCTTTATCAGCCGATTCGGCAGCCGCTGTTTCGCTAACCGCCGCCGCAGGCTGTTCGACCGCCGCCTGCGCCCAAGCGCCGAGCGACAATAAGGGCAATGCCGCTGCGATTAAGGTATTTCTTAATAAATGTTTCATCATATTTCCCGAATAATTGAAATATAGTCGGAGAAGTGAAAAAGTAGTACAAGGCGGCGAGGCGCAGACAGTACAGATAGTACGGCAAGGCCAGCCAACGCCGTAATACTTTTTCAATTCTTCGACTGTAGCGATTATTTTTGCGCTTCAACAGCTTCTAAAGCACGCAAAGCATAGGTATAAGCCGCTCCCGCATTCAAAGCAATTGCGGTTGCCAAAGCACCGGCAATTTCGCTTTCCGTGGCGCCCAATTTCGCCGCTTTCTCGGCATGGACGCTGATGCAGCTTTCGCAGCGCGTAGTAATCGCCACCGCAATGGCAATCAATTCCCGCGTTTTTTCATCCAAAGCCTCTGCCGCTGCCGCTTGGTCTAATGACAGATAAGCCTGCAACATTTTGGGATGATTTTTGCCTAATTCGCCAAAAGATTTTTTGACATGTGCGGTATGGGCGTTCCAATCGTTAAACATCATATGCTCCTAAGTTTCTCATTGAAGAGCGGGCATTATGCGACTTTTTTCGCTATCATACCTATCAAATCCTCTCATATTGTAGGCAAAAAAGATGGATATTCTCGATCAACTGATTCAGCTGGCACAGATTCGCGGTCAAGCGGATATTCATTGCCGTCTGCAAGGGGATTGGTCGATTCCGCATGAGCAAAAGCAGGGGCAGGCCAATATGCACATCATCAGCCGCGGCAGCGGCTGGCTGAATATCGCAGGAGAAAAAGAAGCCCGTGCGATTAAGCAGGGCGATATTCTGTTCTTTCCGCAGGCGCATACGCACCGCTTGAGCAGCAGCGATAAATCCCTGCATCGGCAAGAAAAGATACACAGCCGCAAGCAAGGCGTATTTACCCTGAACTACTGCGGCGATTATGCACAAGCCGATATGGAGTTTTTCTGCGCCGTTTTTCATTATGAAGCGAATGCGGCGCTTTTCCGCGCTCTGCCGCAGATGATTGCCATCAATGTCGAGCATCCCGCCCTGCAAACCTTAAGCCGACTGTTGAAAAATGAAGCCGATAAGTATGACGAGGGCGCCGCATCGCTGATTCACGCCTTATCTTCGGCATTATTCATCATGATTATCCGCGCCTATCTTGCCGACTCGCCCGCATTGCCCGAGGGTATTATCAAAGCCGGACGGGAGCCGCGCCTACAGCCTTTAATCCACGCGATTATGCACAATCCCGAACAAGATTGGACGATTGAAAAACTCTGCGAATTAGGGCATCTCTCCAGAGCGCAATTGATGCGCCTGTTCAAGCAGCATCTCAATATCAGCCCCTATGCCTTTATCTTGCAAACCCGTTTGCAAAAAGCCGCTCATTTGCTCAAAAACAGCCAAGACAGCATTTTAAACATCGCCCTGCTTTCAGGCTTTAACAGCGAAACCAATTTCGGCAAAGCCTTTAAAAATTACTACGGCATCAGCGCCGGCGATTACCGCAAACAATAAAGGCTTCAGGCATTATCATGCGCCAGGCATTGCGCGATAAAGCCCTTGATGTAATCAATCTCGGCGTCATTTTCGCGAATGCCCAAATAGATATGCTTATGAATGCCGGCGCCGATGGATTTGCTGACCAGCGGCAAATGTGCAAACTGGTTTTCCAAAAGCCAACCCGGCAAGGCGGTAATGCCGCGGTTTGCCGCCACCATTTCCAGCAGAATTTCCGTGGTTTCCACGCGCTTATGTAGGGCGACGTTTTGTTTGGCGGGCAGAAGAAACTGCTGAAAAATATCCAGTCTTTCCGTCGGCACGGGATAAGTGAATAAGGTTTCATTGCTCAAATCCGCCGCTTCAATCGCCGTTTTTACCGCCAAAGGATGCGAGGCGTGCATGGCGAGTTTGAGTTCGTAAGGAAAAGCCGGCGTGAAAATCAATCCTTCGCGGAACACGGGATCAGGGGTAATCAGCACGTCAACCTCATAAGCAAACAGCGCGGCAATGCCTTTGAATTGAAATTGCTGATGCACATCTAAATCCACATCCGGCCATTGTTCGAGATAGGGACGCACATTGCGCAACAGCCATTGATAGCAGGGATGGCATTCCATGCCGATGCGCAGACTGCCGCGCAGCCCTTGGGCAAAGCGGCGTAATTCCGTCTCGCCGCGCTCGAATTGCGGCAAGAGCCGCAGCGCCATTTGATAGAGATAGTCCCCTGCACGGGTCAGACGCACCCGTCTGCCGTCTTTTTCCCAAATCGGCGTACCTAATATATCTTCCAGTTTTTTGATGGTATGGCTTAGGGCAGGTTGCGTAAGATGCAGGGCATCGGCGGCATTGGTCAGGGTGCCGGTTTCCATGACGGCGGCGATAATGGCAAGATGATGACGGTCGAGCATCAAAACTCCTCATAAAAAAGCCTGTTTAGGCAGGCAATGCTTTGCATTATAATGCCTTCCTTTTTACGGCGAGAGAAAACCATGTGTGCGATTGTTGGTATTGTTGGAAAAACCCCTGTCAATCAGGCCTTATATGATGCGCTGATTATGTTGCAGCATCGCGGTCAAGACGCAGCGGGCATTGTCACAAGCGACAATGGCCGCTTTTTTATGCGCAAGTCTAACGGTTTGGTGGCGGATGTTTTCGGCGAAAAACATATGCGCCGCCTTATCGGCAATATCGGCATCGCCCATGTGCGTTACCCCACCGCCGGCAGCGCCAGCAGCGCCGAGGCCCAGCCGATGTACGCCAATTCCCCCTACGGCATCGCCCTCGCCCATAACGGCAATCTGACCAATACCTCCGACCTCATCGCCGATATTTTCCGCAGTGATTTGCGCCATATCAATACGCGCTCGGATACGGAAGTCCTGCTCAACATCTTTGCCCACGAACTCGCCCATGAAGCACATATTCCGCCCACGCCCGAGCAAATCTTTGCCGCTGTTGCCCGCACGCACCGCCGCGTACGCGGTGCTTATGCGGTGGTCGCCCTGATTAGCGGCTACGGTTTGGTAGCCTTTCGCGACCCCTTCGCCATTCGTCCGCTGATTTACGGCAAACGCGAAAGCGAGGGCGGTACGGAATACATGGTCGCCAGCGAATCGGTGGCAATGGAAGCGCAAGGCTTTGAGATTATCCGCGACGTCGAACCCGGCGAAGCTTTAATCATCAGCGAAAACGGAGAACTGTTCAGCCGCCAATGCGCGGACAATCCCGAGCGCGTGCCCTGCATTTTCGAATATGTCTATTTCGCCCGTCCCGATTCCACCATCGACGGCATCAACGTCTATAAAGCGCGGCTGCGCATGGGCGAAAAACTCGCCGAACGCATCAAAAGCGAATGGCCGGATCACGATATCGACGTCGTCATCCCCATTCCCGACACCAGCCGCGCCTCCGCCATCGAACTCGCCAATCAATTGGGCGTGAAATTCCGCGAAGGCTTTATGAAAAACCGCTACATCGGGCGCACCTTCATCATGCCCGGACAAACCCTGCGCAAAAAATCCGTGCGACAGAAACTCAATGCCCTGCCGTTGGAATTCCGCCGTAAAAACGTGCTCTTGGTGGATGACTCCATCGTACGCGGCACCACCAGCGAACAAATCGTGCAAATGGCGCGCGAAGCCGGTGCCAACAAAGTCTATTTCGCCAGCGCCGCACCGCCTGTGCGCTATCCGAATGTGTACGGCATCGACATGCCCACCCATGAAGAACTGATCGCCCATCAACGCGAGCCTGAAGAAATCGCCGAACTCATCGGCGCGGACAAAGTCATCTACCAAAGCCTGCCCGATTTGATAGACGCCTGCCTATCCACCAAACACCGCCTTGCCGAACGCTTCGACTGCTCCGTCTTTGACGGCAAATACATCACCGGCGACATTGACGAGCACTACTTCGCCCGCCTTGCCGCCGAACGCGCCGACAGCCGCAGCGCCCGCCACAGCCCCATCGGACAAACACCGATCGATTTAATGAATGCCAATGACTAAAGCCCTTGCCCTCGGCTCCTATCCGCCCGCTGCCGAAGAAAAGGCATGGCAAATCCTCCAGCAGATGCCGGCACAAGACTTCTATCTGGCGCAAAATCCGCAAGGACTCTGGCAACTCTGTCGCGAGGGCATCAAGCCCCTGCATATCGACTTTTCCGGCGCACATTACCGTCATCGCGGCGGCACGGAATACCTGCCCAAAGCCTTTAAAGGCATGGCGGGCGGCAGCATCATCGACGCCACCGCCGGTTGGGGGCGCGATGCTTGGCTGCTCGCCTATCGCGGCTTTCGGCTTACTCTCTGCGAACGCAACCCCTATCTCTATATACTGTTAAAACAAGCCGTCGAACAAGCCCGAGAACTGCCGCTGACCGCCGCTGTCGCCGCCAGAATAGAAATTGTTCATCACGACAGCCGCGATTTTCTCGCCGCCAGCGGCGCACAAGCCGACGCCATCTACCTCGATCCCATGTATCCGCAGCGGCAAAAATCCGCCAAAGTCAAAAAAGACATGCAAATCCTGCATGCCCTCTTAGGCGCGGATGCCGGGGAACAAAGCGATAACGCGCAATTATTAGATAGCGCACTCAATAGCGGCTGCCCACGCATTGTCGTCAAACGTCCGCACAGCGCCGAACATTTGGGCGGCATCGCACCGCATCACAGCATTGAAGCACCCAATACGCGCTTTGATATTTATCTAAGCCGAATATAGGCTTAAATTGTTAATACTTGCTTGTCAAAATAAGGCAAAACCCCTATAGTCAGCAGTTCATTCAATCATGGGAATTATCATGCCGCATATTATCCAAGCCTTTGATACTTTTACGGATCAGCGACCCGGTACTTCAGGGCTGCGCAAGCCCGTCAGTCATTTTCGTCAGCCGCATTACACCCAAAGTTTCATCCAAGCCATTTTCACGACGCTTGGCGCAAACGGCAAAACCATCGTCATCGGCGGCGACGGACGTTTTTATAATCAGGAAGCGATTGAAATTCTAATTAAAATGGCGGTAGCGCAAAATGTTAAACGCCTGATTATCGGCGAAAACGGATTGCTTTCTACGCCTGCGGCATCGCATGTCATCCGTCATTATCAAGCCGATTACGGCATCATTCTTTCCGCCAGCCATAATCCGGGCGGCGAAAACGGCGATTTCGGAATTAAATTCAATCTGCAGGCGGGGCAGCCGGCACCTGAAAGCGTGACCGAGCGTGTATTTGAAAACAGCAAAATCCTCAAAGAATATGTGATTGCCGATATTGCCGTGCCGGCTTTGCAGCAGGGCAGCTATGTTTTAGGCGAGACGCAAATAGATGTGAGCAGCAGTACGGCGGATTATGCCGATTTGATGGAAAGTCTTTTCGATTTTCCCAAAATCAAAGTCTATTTGGCGGCAAAACCGTTGGTTTTTGATGCCATGCATGCCGCCACAGGTCCGTATGCGCAGGAGATTTTCGCCAAGCGTTTAGGTTTGCCGGAAAAATATCTGATTAATACGACACCCAGTCCCGATTTCGGCGGTGGACACCCTGACCCGCAGCCCTCGCATGCACAGAATTTGCAGGCGACAATGGCGCAGTTTCCCGAAGCAGTCATGGGCGCGGCGAGTGACGGCGACGGCGACCGCAATTTAATCATGGGGCGCAAGCAGATAGTCAATCCCTGCGACAGTCTGGCAATTATTGCCGCTCTGCATGAACATATTCCCTGCTTAGAAAAATTAAATGGTATCGGTCGAACCATGCCGACCAGTCGCGCGGCAAATGCGGTGGCTCAAGCCAAAGGCATGCGTTGCTTTGAAACCCCTACCGGCTGGAAATTCTTTGCCAATTTGCTCGATGCCGACAAAATCCAATTATGCGGCGAAGAGAGTTTCGGCACCGGCGGCAATCATGTGCGCGAGAAAGACGGCTTATGGACGGTCTTATGTTGGCTGAGCCTATTGGCGACTACCGAACAAAGCCCCGATGAAATTCTGCAAGCCCATTGGCAGACTTACGGACGCCATCATTTCAACCGCTTTGACTACAGCGAATTGGAGAAAGAAGCCGCCGAAGCGATGCTGGCGGACTTTGCCGCTGCGCTGAAAAAACGCATTGGCGAGAGTTTGCAAGGCTTGGTGCTGACTCATGTCGGACAATTTGATTATACCGACCCGACCAATGGCGAAATCAGCAAAAATCAAGGTTTGCAGATTCAATGCGGCGACCGCGCCCGCATTATCTGCCGCCTCTCCGGCACCGATACTCGCGGCGCCACCCTGCGCATCTACTGCGAATATTGGCAAATGCCGGGCGAAAGTCAGGCGGCATTAGCCGGCACGACGCACTGCCTTGCCGCAATGGCACAGAATTTAATGGATTTGCAAGGTCGCTTCGGCCGCAGCCAACCCAATAACATTGCTTAGGAGCACATATGAGCCATATTGATGAAAAATTGCGCGACCATGCCGCGCAGATTAGTCAAAAAACCTTAGTCGAACTCTTTGCCGAGGAGCCGCAGCGCGTGCAAGCCGCTACTTTCCAAGTGGCGGGCATCTATGCGGATTTATCGAAAAACCACATCAATGCGCAAACCGGCGAATTGTGGACGCAATGGGCGGCGCAGGCCGGCGTGGCGGAAGGCATTGCGGCGGTCGTGCGCGGCGACAACGTCAATACGGGCGAACACCGTCCCGCCCTGCATCATGCCCTGCGCGCACCGGCGGAAGGGGAATTTGTCGTCAATGGTATTGACGTGAACATTGAAATCCGTGCCGCGCGCCGTCGTATGCAAGACTTTGCCGAACGCATTCGCAGCGGCACATGGAAGGGCTATCGTGATGAAGCGATTAGCGATGTGGTGCATATCGGCATCGGCGGCTCGGAGCTTGGTCCGCGCCTCTTATGCGAAGCCTTTGCCCATGAAGCGGACGGTCCGAAAATTCATTTCCTTGCCACACCGGATCCCGTGCAATTGCAACATCTGATGCACACGCTCAATCCTGCCACTACTTTGCTGATTGTCGCCTCAAAAAGTTTCGGCACGGAAGAAACTCTTGCCAATGCCGATATTTTGCGCACATGGCTGCGTCAGCACGGTGGCGAGGCGGCGGATAATCAAATGCTCGCCATCTCCGCCAATGTAGATAAAGCTGCCGCCTTCGGTATTGCCGAAGAGCGTGTTCTGCCTTTCTGGGATTGGGTCGGCGGACGTTTCTCTCTATGGTCTGCCATTGCGCTGCCCTTTACCCTGCAAAACGGCTATGCCGCCTATGAAAAACTCTTGGCGGGCGCGCATGAAATGGACAAGCATTTCCAAACGGCGGCGATTGCGCAAAACCTACCGGCGCAACTCGCGCTCTTAGACGCTTGGTATAACCACTATTTCGGCATTAACAACCGCGCCTTGATTTTATACGCGCACAGCCTCGCCGCCTTTGCGCAATATTTGCAGCAATTGGATATGGAAAGCCTCGGCAAACGCGCCAACCGCGCCGGCGAACCTTTGGACAAACCCAGCGGCTTAATTATTTGGGGCGGCACCGGCACCGAATCGCAACACGCCTTCTTTCAATTGATTCATCAGGGACAGCGCCGCATTCCGCTAGATTTCATTACCGTGAAAAAAGCACCGCAGGGCTTGGAAAAAGCCGCGCACATTGTGCACGGACATTGCTTAGCACAAGCCGAAGCACTGATGCGCGGACGCGATGAAAGCGATTTGCAAGAGATTCCTGAAGCCGAACGCTATCAGCGCACTTCTCCGGGCAACCGTCCGAGCTCGACATTGATTCTTGATGAATTAAGTCCGCAATGTTTGGGCGCGCTGATTGCCTTGTACGAACACAAAACCACCGTTTTGGGCATTTTGTATGATGTGAATGCCTATGACCAATGGGGTGTGGAATTGGGCAAAATTCTGGCAAAAGGCACCGAAGCCAGCTTGGCGGGCGAAATCGGCGCGCATCATGATGCTTCCACCGCCGCATTGCTCAAGCATCTCAAATCTTCCTAATTTTGATGGATTCCTAAACAAAACGGCGAACGCTCAGCGGTCGCCGTTTTGTTATTAGCTCAGGTGAGTAAGGTGGTAATGGTAAGATGATGTGTTCATATGGTGTGTTATTGATAAGCTCTTGCAAGTGTTTCATTCTGTGAAATCTTGCATTGTCTAAGATGATGATACAAGGCTTGCCTGTTTGTTTGGTGTGATTGTTAAGACAAGGCAGTAGCATTTGTTCAAACCACGTTTCAAACAAAGCACTTGTCATTGTATTGTTGTAGATGAGCGGAGCAATCAAGTTTTTGGCTTTGTTGCCTATTTGTCCTGCCACTAAGGAGACTCGTTGATAGCGTCTGCCACTGACTTTATCATAGGCTCTTTGACCTTTTAGGCTTCTTGCATGAGTACGGTGCAGGTAAGTGTCAATGCCTGTCTCATCTATATAGACAAGCTCGTAACCTTGTTTGGACGTAGCTTGTAGTTGTGTTAATTTATCTTGGAATTCTTTGACTTTGTTTGGATCTTGCTCGAAGTAAGTTGTGGTCTTTTTTTAAGAGTAATGTTCATTGCTTTGAGTGCTTTATGGATTGCCATATCACTACACCCAAATACTTCACCAATCTCACGTAGGTATTTGTCAGGATTTGCTTCTACGTAAGCAAGAAGCTCTTTTCTATCAAACTTTCTGGGTCTGTTGGTGGGTTTTTTACAAGACAAATTGCCTGTTTCTTTAAGTTGTCGTCTCCAACGAAACACAGTGTGTCTTGATACACCAAAAGCTTCTATAACAAGGTCAATGTTCTTGCATTTGTCATAATAAGCCAAGGCTTTTTGTCTGATTTCTAGTGAATAAGCCATTTGAAGTAGTGATTAGTAAATGGTGATGGAGATATGGGGATGGTTGGTATTTTTTCAAGGTTTGTTAGTTATATTTAGGGTTTATGTTGTAGTTTGCTGGTGTTTAAAAATATAACGCTAAGCTGATAATTAAAAATAACAATAAAAGTTAATTGGATGGGGCGCAACAGCGCCCAGATTAGAGCATTTGCGCTGACTTTTTAGCCAGATTAAAGGCGCTAGCTGGGCAATGGCGCGTGTTAGGCAAAACTGATATTAAGCGCGTGATTGTGGCGTATGGTTATAAAAAAGCGTCAGAATATTTTTCTGGGGTTTATTGGTTGTTTTTTAAAAAATGAGGCGGAGGCTTTATTTTATAAATAAGAATAATTTTTATTTGACTCTTGTTTACTTTTGTCTATACTGTGCGCCAGTTTTTGCGTCGCTGGATTTTCTTTGCTTAAGATAAGGCTGTGTGATAAGCCATTGGTGGCATGGATTGAACTGTAGATGTAAGGCTTTTTAAGCTTGTGCAAGTGTTTTGTACAAGCTGCTGGGTTGTTTTTTGTTATTTTTTAAGGGAGGTTGATATGTCAAAAGCTTTGGGTTCTCGTCTACCTTTGGTTGGCGCGATGCAAAAGGCATTGCTATTTGGAGTGTTGGCATCGGGCGCTTTGGGTTCTGTAGCGGTGGCTGCTGAAGGGACTTTTTTGGTTCAGCTTAATGATTATGAAGGTGAAAATGCTTATTTTGCGATGTATTTGATTGATGAGCAGGGGCGCTATGTTCGCACGCTTTGGGTCTCTGGTGAGGAGGAGCGTTGGTATAGAGACCAGCCGCGTTGGTGGAAGTATTTAGGGCGCGCGCCACAGGATTTGGATGCGATTACAGGCGCGTCAACCGCACCTGGAGATAGAGCATTGATTCGGATTGAGTTAGAAGATGAGATTTTGGATAAGGGGTATCAGGTGCGGGTGGATAGTTCGGTTGAAGATCAAAACAACTTCCCAACCGATGTAGAAGCGCCTTTATCTAGTGAGAAGATGAAAGAGAAAATTCCTGGGACGGGTTATGTGCGCTATTTGCGCTTTAAGTGGGAATAAGTTTGTTAATTGGCATGTTGTTTTGTAATGGGGTGATGTTCTGATGTGGCGTCGTATTCATTCATGGCTGGGATTGGCTTTGGCGGTGTTGGTATTAGTATTGGCGGTTTCAGGCGCTTTGTTGGCGACAAAACCCCTTTATGATGCCTATCGTTTACCTGCTGGGGCTAAAGAGATGAGTGTGGCGGCGGTCATTGAGCAGATTGCTAAGGCGCAGCCACGCATTACACCCCAGCGGTTATCTGTTTCTGTTTCGGGTGAAGCTAAATTGTCTTATAGCAAAAATAACCGTTTACAAGAGCAGGGATTGTCGTTGCAAACGGGCGCTTTGTTGCGTGAGCAAAAAGAGCCAGAGGGCTATGTATGGTTGCGCAAATTGCATCGTTCATTGCTACTTGGAGAAAATGGGCGGATTTTTCCTGCCTTGGGTGCGTTGGTGATGTTGGTTTTAGCGGTGAGTGGGGTGGCGTTGCTTTTACGGCGTTTAGGTGGGGTGAGGCAATTATTTGCGCCAATGTCTTGGCAGGGCGCTGGGCAATCGCATTCAGCGCTTGGGCGCTTGGCATTGTTGCCATTGCTGATAACGACTATAACGGCGCTTTGGTTATCTGCGGTAACGTTTGATTTGGTTTCTGCTGGGGCGGATAAACCACCTGCTTATCCTGAAAGTTTGCAGGAGTTGGAGGCGGTTGAGCCTTGGACTTTGCACGGACTGCAAGAGATTCAGATGGCGTCTGTGCGTGAGGTGATTTATCCGATTGCTGAGGATTGGTTTGATGTGTGGACGGTGCAGACTGACCATGAATATGTGTTTATTGACCAATTTACAGGCGATGTTTTATCGCGTGAGGCTTTGCCATTTCTAGCGCGTGTGATGGATTGGGTGTTATTGCTACATACGGGCGAAGGTTCGCCTTGGTGGGCGGTGGTGCTGTTGCTGGTGGCGTTGAGTGTGCCTTATTTTGTGGTAACGGGTGTGATGGTTTGGTGGCGTGGGCGAAAATTGGGGGGTGGACGTTTACCGCATCAGGCTTCTGCAGCTGAAGCGACGGTGTTATTGCTGGTTGGTTCTGAGGGGGGGAGTACTTGGGGATTTGCCAAGGCGTTGCATGAGGCATTGCATGTGGCGGGCGAACAGGTGCGCACCATTGAGATGAATGCGCTGGGGGGGCATTATCCAAAACTTGAGACGCTGTTGTTGTTAACTTCTACTTATGGGGATGGGGATGCGCCACAGTCAGCGACGCGATTTTTAACGCGTTTGGCGGCGTTTGAACCTGCTGAGGGTTTACGCCATGCAACATTGGCTTTTGGAGACCGCGCCTTTGTGAAGTTCTGTGCTTTTGGTGAACAGGTGGCTTTGGCGGTGGCTGAGCGTTGTGGGGAAGCAATGTTGCCGCTTGGATATATTGATAAGCAGTCCTCGCAGGCGTTTACGTCGTGGTGTGCTGAAGTGGGGCGGTGTTTGGGGCATTCGTTGGTGGTGGACTATGTGCCTAAACGTCCAAAAACGCAGACTTTTTATCTTAAGGAGAAAACGCTTTATGGGGAGGCGCTTAATGTGCCGTTGGCGGTGTTGCGTTTGGGCGCTGGGCGTATGCCTAAGCATGAATCAGGGGATTGGTTGGCGGTTTATGTGCCTGATTGTGCGGTGCCAAGGTTGTATTCCTTAGGCTCGCATTCTAAATATGATGATGCGGTGGAGATTTGTGTGCGTTATCAGCAAGGTGGGTTGTGTTCGCCTTGGTTGTGTCATCTCTCTTTGGGGGAGGCGGTTGAAGGGGTGGTGGTGCGCAATCCGCGGTTTCATTTGCCTAAAAAAGGGGCGGTGGTGATGATTGGTGCGGGGACGGGGATTGCGCCTTTTGTGGGAATGATTCGGCATAACCATTCTGGGCGCGCCTTGGATTTATTTTGGGGTGGGCGGCAGCCTGAGGTGGATGGGCTGTATGGCGATGAGATTGTAAGCTGGCTTGCTGATGGGCGTTTATCTGGATTTTATCCAGCATGGTCGCGTGTGAAGGCAAAAGAGTATGTGCAGGCGGTGGTGGCGCGTGAGCGCTCGCATTTGATAGAGCGTTTGCGTGCAGGGGCTGTGGTGATGATTTGTGGTGGTCGTGAGATGGCGGCTGCGGTGTGTGTGGAATTAGCGGTTTGTGCGCAGGCTGTTGGGCTAACGCTTGATGAGCTAAGGCGGCAAAATCGTTTGTTAGAAGATATTTATTGATAAAAATTGTTAGGAGTAACTATGCGTAAGTTAAATATTTTGGCGTTATCAGTGGCTTTGGCTGCTATGCAAGGTGTTTGGGCAGCTTCAGAAAATCCTTTATTGAAAAAAGATTTTTGGAAGGATGTGAATGCCGCGAAGGTGGAAGAGGTGGTAAAGGCAGGAAGCGATGTGAAGGAAATGGATATTAGTAAATTTTCGCCTTTGATGAATGCGTTGCGTTATGGGGCGCCGTTGGAGGTGGTGGATTATTTGCTTCAGCAGGGGGCGGATATTCATCAGATTGGGCATGGTGGGCGTCCTGCGATTTTTTATGCGGCGTATGGGAGTTCGCTGGATGTGGTGAAATATTTGGTTGAATTGGGGGCGGATTTGACGGTGTTAGATGATAGCGAGCGTAATGCGTTGGCGTTTGCGGCATTTGGTCAAAATGACCCTGCGGTGTTTGAGTATTTGATGGCACAGGGGCTTGACCCGAATGAGACGGATGATGTTGGGTGGAATGCGGCTTTAACAGCAGCTAATCGCAATCCTAATCTTGAGGTGGTAAAAACGGTGGCGAAGTTTTCTGATTTAAAAGCAGTTACCAATAAAGGGGAAAATGCCTTGTTTTTGGCAGCAGCGCGAAATAAAAATCCTGAGGTGATTGCGTGGTTAATCAGTGAGGGGTTTGCAAAAGATTCTGTTGATGAGGCGGGTAATAATTTGCTTTTGCAGGCGGCGTTGCGTAATGATGTGGCGGTTGTTGAGTATTTATTAGGACAAGGTTTTGACGTAAAAGTTAAAAATAAAGAAGGGCGCGATGGATTGTCGATTGCCTCTTATCGCAATAGCAAGGAGGCGGTTGAACGTTTTATTGAAGCAGGTTTGGATGTCAATGCTAAGGACGTGCAAGGGAGAACGCCGTTGATGTACGCTGCCTCGCGTAATACACCTGATGTGGTGGCGTTGTTGTTAGAGCAGGGTGCTGAGGTTAATGTTGCAGATGAAAAGGGGATGACGCCTTTGATTGAAGCGGCTCAACGGGATTATAAGGATGCGGATAAGGTTGTGGCGCTATTACTCGATAAAGGCGCGGATGTTAAGGCGGCGAATAAAAAAGGTTTGACTGCTTTGGTTGGCGCGGCGAGTCAAAATATGGGCATAGAAACTTTGCAGGCGTTAATAGAAAAAGGCGCGGATGTGAATGCGGTAGATGGCGATAAGATGTCGGCATTGATGTATTTGGCGCTTAAAAGTGAAAATCCTGAGTCGCTAGCATTGTTGTTAGACCATGGCGCAAGAACTGATTTTGCAGATGATTTTGAGGATAGAGCTGCAGATATTATTAAAGATAATAAGGCGTTGGCAGATAGTGAGATAGCCAAGCGCTTAAGTCAGTAAGTTATGCGCATTCATCAAGCCCGTGGCATTGCCATGGGCGGTCCTTGGCAGGTGCGCTATCGAGAGCAGGCAGGGGTTGAGCATGAGGTGGTTCATGCAACTGTTTTGTCAGCTTTGGCTGAGGTGGAAGCGCAGATGTCGCATTTTCGTGAGCATTCGGCGTTGATGCGCTTAAATCGAACGCCTGTAGGACAATGGTTTACTGTCCCTGCCCAGCTTTATGAGGTGTTGGCGGCGGCTTTGGCAATGTATGATTATACGCAAGGGGCGGTGGATGTGGCGCTGGGGCGTTCGATTGAGGCTTGGGGCTTTGGTCGAAGTGTAGCGGATGCATCGGTGCCGTCTTCTCTCTCTTCTCTACCAGCTTCATCAGAGGCTGGTTTTTTATTGGGTGAGGCGTATGCTGTGCAGAGAACGCGGGATGTGGCGCTTAATTTGTCTTGTATTGCGAAGGGGTATGCGGTGGATTATGCAGCGCGGGCATTGCGTCGTTTGGGGGTTGCGCATTTTATGGTGGAGGCGGCAGGTGAGGTGGTGTGTCAGGGTTGGCGTGCACCTAAATTGCCGTGGCAGATTGGCTTGGAATTGCCGTTAGCGGAAAAAACGTTGGTTTATGATTATGTGGCGCTACAAGATGGCGCTTTAGCAGGTTCGGGGGGGTATCGTAAATATCGTCGGATTGGGGAGAAGGTTTATGGACATACGCTTGACCCTGTAACGCACAAGCCACTAGAGGGAGCGTTGCTGTCGGTGATGGTGGCGGATGAATTTTGTATGTCGGCGGATGCGTTGGCGACGGGGTTGTATGTGATGGGGACGGTGCATGGGAGCGCTTTTGCGGATAAGGAAGAAATTGCGGCATTGTTTTTATTGCAAGACGAGGAGGGGATTTGTGAGATTCGTTCTAAGGCATGGGTGGCGCGTTTTGCAAGATGAGCTTTGATAGAGGATAGGTGGCGTTAGTCGGGTTAAATAGGTTGTATGCTTGACCGTCTTGGAGGCGGTTTTTTTATCTCCGTTGGAGTGCGATTTTTAGGGTTTTCGCCTTGGGGGATTTGATGGGTAGATACCGCGCCAATGACCGTCGGGAATTGCACCAAAGCTTTTTCCGCCAAGACTTCCGGTTTTAAAGCCTCGTCGGAAGCGCCGAAATCCACCGTGCCGGCGCTAATCTGCTTCACGTCGCCCGAAGAACCGATGCCTTGATAATTCACCTCGTTTCCTATCGTCGCCTTATAAGCCTCCGCCCAAGCCGCATAAATAGGCTGCGGGAAAGTCGCACCGGCGCCGGTCACATTCGCGGCATAAGCACTGCCGGCAAGCGCAACAGCAGTCGATACAAGCAAATTTGATAAACGGATTTTCATAATCGTCTCCATGGTTGAATATTTCTGAGCACTTTATACCGCCGCTTTGTTACGAAAATATGTCGGTGTTTTTCCGGCAGACGGCGCAGACGTAAATTTCCGCGCAGAAGCCTCGAATTATCGTTATAGTGTGTGATAGTTAAAACATGGAAGCATTATGTGGCAGAGCTTATTTGAAACGGGCGAATGGCAGAAATGGTTTGTGTTGTGCAGCATTCCGATTTTACTCGCCTTACTGATTTTGAACATCGTACCGGCGGCTTTGGCCTTTACGGTCTTAGCAGCGGTGTATGTGTTGTTGGATATTGTCAGCATTCCCCAATTTCTCGGCGGTTTTACCAATACCGCGCTAATGACGCTGATTTTATTATTGATTTGCTCCATGGCGGTGGAACGTTCGCAGCTGATTCAGTATTTTTCCCGCCAAATGATTCAGCAGGACGAAAAGCGCAGTTTCATACGCTTGATTTCGGTGAGCGCGCTGCTCTCGGCTTTTATCAACAATACCGCCGTTGTCGCCGCCTTTTTAGGGCAAATCATGCGCCAAAGACATATTGCCGCTTCGCGTTTGCTGATTCCTTTGTCTTACGCCACCATTTTAGGCGGCATTACCACTCTTGTCGGCACCTCCACCAATATGGTTGTCAATTCTTTTGTGGTCAATGCCGGCTATGAGTCTTTGAAAATGTTTAGCTTTGCTTTGGTCGGCGTACCGATTATGTTGGTCTGCTTAGGCATTGTCTATTGGCGGCGCAATCATTTGCCCAATCATCAGCCAAGCGCCACAGACGAAACCGCCGCCTATTTTCTCACCGCCGCTGTGGGAGCTGAGTCCGATTTAATCGGCAAAACGATTAAAAGCGGCGGCATCGGGCAATTAGACGGTTTATTTTTGTTAGAAATTATTCGCGACGGCCGCCTGATTTCCCCTGTCAGTCAATTTGAAATCATCATGCAGGGTGATCATCTTATTTTTGCCGGCTCATTGGAAAACGTGCAACTTTTGCAAAAATTCAAGCATTTGCAGCTGCTCGGCGGTGCGGCAAACGAGGTGCTGAAATCGAATTTGGTGGAAGTCATCATTACCAATGAATCCGAATTACTGTATAGCACCTTGGAAAAAGTCGATTTTAATAACCGCTTTCATGCCGCCGTAGTCGGTATTCGCCGCGGCAACAAACGTCTGACAGGACGGCTTGACCGCATTCCGCTGCGTGTCGGCGATGCTTTATTATTGGCGATTGCCGATACTTTCTACCGCCAGCGCACCAATGAGCGCAATTTCCATATCCTGAACCAAAACGACAAACACAGCCACACGCTCTCCAAAGGCAAAAGCATTCTGGTCGCGCTGAGTTTTGTGCTTGTGATTCTGGCTTCCGCCTTAGAAATCTTGTCTTTATTTAAAGGCTTGCTGATGTTGCTGGGATTGTATCTGCTCACCGGCTGCCTAAGCCTTGACCAAATGCGCCGCCGTTTTCCCTTTGATTTATTATTGGTTATCGGCTCGGCATTAGTAGTTTCCAAAGGTTTGGAGACCACCGGCGCCGCCGCTATGTTAGGACAGGCAGTCATGCTCTTATCGCCCGATAACAATGCCTATCTTTCCCTGCTGATTATTTTTGTGTTGACGGTTTTGCTGACTGAGATTATCACCAATAATGCCGCCGCCGCTCTTGCCATTCCGCTGGCTTTGCAGACCGCCGCCGCTTTGGAAGTCAGTTATCTGCCTTTTGTGATGGCGGTAGTTTACGGCGCAAGCGCCTGCTTTTTATTGCCTTTCGGCTATCAAACCCATTTGATGATTTACACCCCCGGCAATTACCGCGTTAAAGATTTTCTCCGCTTCGGTTGGGCAATTCTCTTTACCTATGCAGCAGCGGCTTTGTTGCTTATTCCGCTGATTTTTCCTTTCCGCCCCGCATCGTTTTAAACTCAAAACGAGAGCGCAAAAAAGCCGGCTTGCAGCCGGCTTTTTTAAAATGGTGATAATTAATCGTCACGCTCTACGCTATGACGTCTAATCTTGCCTGATTTGGCATCAATTACAATGTCATGCTCCATACCGTTATGATGTACTTCCACTTCAAAACGCGCGCCGCGATATTGGCTGTATTCAAAATCCACATCAGTCACTACACCGCCGCCCGCTGCTTGAATGGCGATTTCCGCCGCCTTGTCATGAGAGATATATTCTCCTTGATGTTGCTGGTAATAGCGTGCGTCGTCATCATAACGATCAGCATATTGAGCAAAGGCCGGAGCGGTCAAAACGGCTAAAGCGGCAATCGAAATAAATTTTTTCATCATTTGTCCTTTATTACAGTTTAAGTTTAAGAGTCTGAATCAAGATTCATTACGCGAGATTATAAATCCACCATAAATAAGCAACATTACGCTTTGCTTATAATTACACAATGTTTATTTATCCTTAATTACTTTATTATCGGCAGCGCTTTTATCGCTCTTTTTCCACAAAAACCCGCCATGCGACGGGCTTCTTATCAGCTGATGGGCAATCTTAACCCGTGTTGCGCAGCCCTGCCGCGATGGCATTGATGGTACGCAGGAGCGGATTGTTGATGTCGGCGCGACTTTGCTCGTCCAAATCTTGGACACGACTGCGTTGCAGAAGCTCGATTTGGATATGGTGCATGGGGTCGAGATAGGCATTGCGCCATTGCAGGGAGGTGGCGAGTTCGCTTTGCTGCGCCAAGAGCTGCGGCTGTCCGATCATGCGGTTCAGTCCGTCTGCGGTGCGTGCGGCTTCGGCGCGGATGTCGTTCATGATGCGTTCACGCAAGGCTTCATCGCGGCAGAGTTCGCTGTAATGGGCGGCGATGTTCATGTCGGATTTGGCAAAGGCCATTTCGGTATTGCTCATAAAGGCGTTAAAGAAGGGCCATTGGCGATACATTTCATCGACTAGGGTTTGTTCTTCGGCGCTTAAATCGCTGAGCGCGCTGCCGATGCCGTACCATGCCGGCAGGGTAAAGCGCGCCATCGACCATGAGAAGACCCAAGGAATGGCGCGGATGGTTTGCTTGGTCGGCGTGCCTTTTTTGCGGTGCGCCGGACGCGAGCCGATGTTAAGCAGGCTGATTTCGGCAATCGGCGTGGCTTGGGAGAAGAATTCGTAGAATTGTTCGCTGTGGTCGGTCAGGGCGCGGTAGCGTTGTTCGCAGCGATCCGCCAGTTTGGCAATCATGCTTTCGTAGTCGCCGAGCCGTTCGGGGACACGCGAGAATTGTGTGGCGGTGGCTTTCAGCGCGCCGGTGATGGCAAGGGTGAGTTCATAGACGGCTGTTTCGGTATTGGCGTATTTGGCGTATAAGACTTCGCCTTGCTCGGTAAATTTGATTTCGCCTTGCAGGGTGCCGGCAGGTTGGGCGGCAATGGCGTGGTGGGTGCTGCCGCCGCCGCGGCTGACGGAGCCGCCGCGTCCATGGAAGAGACGGGTTTGCAGTCCGTAGGAATGCGCGATTTGCGTGATGGTTTGCTGAGCGCGATAGAGTTGCCAAGCGGAGGTCAGGATGCCGCCGTCTTTGCTGCTGTCGGAGTAGCCGAGCATGATTTCTTGGCGGCGGTCTTGTCCTTCCAGCAGTTTACGGTATTGCGTATCGGCGAAGAGTTGCGGCAGGACTTGTTCGATTGCTTTCAAATCTTCAATGGTTTCAAAGAGCGGCGCGACTGGCAGGGCGGCAAAGGGTTTGCCGTCTTCGTCAATACCCGAGAGTCCGGCAAAGCGCATGAGCAGCAGCACTTCCAAGACGTGGCAGCCGTGGCTTGCCATTGAGATGATGTAGCTACCGAAGGTGTCTTCGCCGCAAAGGGCGCGGAGTTCGGCAAGGGTGCGCATCAGGGCGAGCTGTTCTTGGCTTTGGGCGCTGAGGTTGTCGGTGTAAATCAGCGGTGCGCCTTTATGCGCCAGCAGTTGCTGCAAAACGGCGAAGCGCTGATCGTTGTCCAAGCTGCGGTAATCCGGCAGGTTGGGCGCTTGGTCGAAGAGGTTGCAGATGACTTCGTAATGCCAGCCCGATTCTTGGCGGATATCAAGAGAAGCAAGGTGGAAACCGCAGGTTTCAATCAGGCGGATGAGGTCGAAAATGCTGCCGTTGGCGGCGTTTTGGTCGTGGGTGTAGAGCGCATCGCGGATAAGATGCAGATCCGCCAGCAATTCGTTCGGGTTTTGATAGGCATGGGTTTTCGCCGCCGCATCCGTACCTAGGGCGGCGATGTGTTTGCGCGTGCAGGCTAATTTGCGCCGCATGATGGCGATGAGGCGGCGGTAGGGTTCGTTGAGGTAGTCGTCAAGGTTGTATTCAAAGACTTGGGCATCCAGCGCGCTGTCGCTTTGAATGCGGGCGCGGATGCTAGCGGGAATCGCCACGATGGTGTCGCTATGCACGAGTTGTCCGCCGAGGGCTTTGAGCAATTGGTCGTAATGCGCCAAAATGGTTTCCGCGTGCATCAGCACGGCTTGGCGCGTGGTTTCGTGGGTCACGAAGGGATTGCCGTCCCGATCGCCGCCAATCCACGAGCCGAAGCGCAAAAAGCTCGGCACACTTTCTTCGGCGAGTTCGGGGTAAATTTTGGCGACCGCGCGGTCGAAATTGCGGTAAATGCGCGGTATGGCGGCAAATAAACTGGTGCGGAAATAGTGCAGACCGTTATTAATTTCATCAAATACGATCGGCTTGCGCGTACGGACTTCGTCAGATGCCCAAAGCATGTCCAAAATATCGCGGATTTCTGCTTCCGCTGCTGCCTGCTCGGTTTCATTGAGGTTGTCGCCGAAACGCTCGATGCAGGCTTGGTAAATCCGCTGCAAGAGGGTCATGGTGGTACGGCGGCGCGCTTCGGTGGGGTGGGCGGTAAAGACGGGTATCACGCGCAATTGCTTGAGCATGCTGTGAATGTCCTGCGAGCTGATGTTGTTTTCGCGGCATTCGCGCAGGCTGCGACGGAAGGAGCCGTACCATTCGATATTGTCTTGGTCACGCATCAGACGGCGGCGGTCGGCGAGCAGACTTTCTTCGGCAAGGTTGGCAAGGGAGAAATAAAGACTGAAAGCGCGGGTAACGACTTTCAGGGTCTGCGTGTCGCTGTCGGCGATTTGCTGAAACAATGCTTCAAGCGCTTCTTGACTGGGATTGAGGCGTTGCTCGATAAATCCGGTGCGCAGGCTCTCTACGGCAGCCAAGGCTTTTTCCCCATTATGTGTGCTGATGCAATCGCCCAGCAATTGTCCGAGCAAACGGATGCGTTCGCGCAAATCCGAATAATTAGAAGTCATGTTCTATCCCCAAAAATGATGAAAAGCGCATATTAGGACGCAGTTTGCGACTTTGCAATGTTTGCGCCGCACAAAGCAATTATCCGCAGTCAAGACGCATAAATCTGTTAGAATGGCGCACATTTTCATTTCATGGCGAGATTATTATGAGCAATTCCTTTAAAGAAGAGGCGCTACGCTTCCACCGCTACCCGACTCCGGGCAAAATTTCTGTTGTACCGACAAAAACCTTAGCCAATCAACGCGATTTGTCTTTGGCATATTCGCCGGGCGTCGCCTATGCCTGCGAAGCGATTCAGGAAGACCCTCTGCAAGCCGATTATCTGACCTCGCGCGCCAATTTGGTGGCGGTAATTTCCAACGGCACGGCGGTGCTAGGTTTGGGCAATATCGGCGCTTTGGCGGGCAAACCCGTGATGGAAGGCAAGGGTGTCTTGTTTAAAAAATTCGCCGGCATTGATGTTTTTGATATTGAAGTCAATGAAACCGATATCGATAAATTCGTCGATATCGTCGCCAGCCTCGAGCCGACTTTCGGCGGTATCAATCTGGAAGACATCAAAGCCCCCGAATGCTTTGAAATCGAACGCCGCCTGCGCGAGCGTATGCAAATTCCCGTTTTCCATGATGATCAACACGGCACGGCGATTATCTCCGCCGCCGCCTTAATCAATGCTCTGCGTTTGCAGGGCAAGAAAATCGATGAAGTGAAAGTCGTGGCTTCGGGCGCCGGCGCGGCGGGCATGGCCTGCTTGGATATGTTCTGCGTCTTGGGCGTGAAGCGCGAAAACGTCATCGTCTGCGATTCTAAAGGTCCGATTTATGCCGAACGCGGCGACAAGCTCGATGCGCGCAAGGCGCAATATACCGCCAGCAATACCAGCGCCCGCAGCTTGGCGGAAGCCATGGTCGGCGCGGATGTCTTTTTAGGCGTTTCAAAAGCCGGCGTGGTCAATGCCGAGATGGTCAAATCAATGGCGGCAAAACCGCTGATTCTTGCCCTTGCCAATCCGGTGCCGGAAATCATGCCGCATGAAGTGCATGCGGTGCGCGATGATGCCATCGTCGCCACAGGGCGTTCCGACTTCCCTAATCAAGTCAATAATGTGCTTTGCTTCCCTTATCTGTTCCGCGGTGCATTGGATGTGGGCGCGACCACGATTAACGATGAGATGCAGATGGCGGCGGTCTATGCTTTGGCGGATTTGGCGAAAGAGCCGACCGGCGAAGAAGTGGCGGCGGCTTACGGCGGCGCGAATATGGTCTTCGGCGCGGATTATGTGATTCCCAAACCTTTCGATCCGCGTTTGATTACGCGCATTCCGGTCGCTGTTGCCGAAGCGGCGATGAAATCCGGCGTGGCGCGCCGTCCGATTGAAGATTTGGCCGCCTATGCCGAGCAATTGGGCGCATTATTCAACCGCAGCGGTTTTGTAATGAAGCCGGTATTGGAGCGCGCCAAAGCCAATCCTTTGAAAGTCGCCTTTGCCGAAGGCGAAGAATTACGCGTCTTGCGTGCAGTGGAAGCGGCGGTACAAGAAGGCATCTGCCGTCCGATTGTGATTGGGCGGCGCAGCACGATTCTCAAGAAAATCGAGGAAAACAATCTCTCGATTAAAGCCGATGGCGATTTTGAGCTGATCGAGCCGATGAACAACCCTTATTATGAAGCCTGCCACCGTGCTTATCACGAATTGCGCGGCCGCGACGGGGTCGATCCGCAGGAAGCGAAAATCCATTTGAACACGCGTCCGACGGTATTGGCGGCGATGCTGGTCAAACTAGGCTATGCCGACACCATGGTTTGCGGCACGGTCGGACGTTACGACCGCCACCTGCGCCGCGTGCGCAGCATCTTGGGCATGCAGGAAGGCTTGAGTCGTCCGGCGGCGGTCAGCATGGTCATCTCGCCCAAAGGCACGGTCTTCATCGCCGACACCCATGTGCATAACAATCCCAATGCGCAGGAATTGGCGGAAATCACCTTAGCCAGCGTAGATATGATGCAGCGCTTGGGCATTAAGCCGAAAGTCGCGCTGCTGTCGCAGTCGAATTTCGGCGATCACGGCGAATTAGACAGCTCGCAGAAAATGCGCGCGGCATTGGAATTAATCCGCCAAGCAAAACCCGATTTGGAAATCGAAGGCGAAATGCAGGCGGACGCGGCTTTGGCGGAAGAAGTGCGCCGAGGCGTCTATCCGAACAACCGCCTCAGCGGCAGCGCGAATTTGCTCGTGATGCCGAATCTCGACGCCGCCAATATCGGCTACAACCTGATGAAAGTGCTGACGGACGGCAACGTCGTCGGCCCGATTTTAGTCGGCTTGGCGCGTCCCGCCATGGTGCTGACCAAAGTCGCCACTAGCCGCCGCATTTTAAACCTTGCCGCCATCGCGGTAACAGAAACCCAAGCTTATTACGAGCGTTTAGGAATTCAAGCGAAATAGTAAAGATTATGAGTGAGTTGAATATCGTACGACTGGCTGACTACAGCAAACCCGCTTTCGGCATTGACCATCACGAACTGCAGTTTTATCTGCAAGAAGACAGCGTGCGCGTGGCGCATCAGCAGAAAATCCGCCGCGTGCAGGAAAAAACCGACGCCAACGGCTGGACAATCGAACGCGAAAAACACCTTGTCCTCAACGGCGAAGGATTGGAACTGCTCTCGATTGCCGTCAACGGCAAAGCCTTGGAAAGCGGGCAATACCGCTATGAAAACGATTTGCTGACCCTCTTCGACGTGGCGGACGAATTTGTCTTAGAAACGGAAGTACGTATACATCCTGATGAAAACAAAGAATTATCGGGACTATACCGCTCAAACGGCATTTACTGCACCCAATGCGAGGCGCAGGGCTTCCGCCGCATCTCCTTCACCTTAGACCGTCCGGACGTATTGGCGACCTACCGCGTACGGATTGAAGGCAATAAGCAGCAAAACCCCGTGATGCTCTCCAACGGCGATTTGGAACAGCACGGTGATTTAGGCGAAGACAATTACTACAGCGTCTGGCACGACCCGCATCCTAAGCCCAGCTACCTTTTTGCATTGGTCGCGGGCGATTTGGCGCAAGTCAGCCGCCGCATCACCACCGCCAAAGGCAAAAAAATCGAACTGCGGATTTACACCGAAGCCAAATTCATCTCGCAAACCGATTACGCCATGCAAGCCTTGGTCGATTCGATCAACTGGGACGAAAAACGCTTCAATCTCTCCTATGATTTAAACCGCTTTAACATCGTGGCGGTCAGCGACTTCAACATGGGTGCGATGGAAAATAAATCCCTCAATATTTTCAACACAAAATACGTTTTCGCCGACACCGAAACCGCTACCGACGCCGATTTTCACGGCATTCAGGCAGTCATCGGACACGAATACTTCCATAACTGGACGGGCAACCGCATCACCTGCCGCGACTGGTTCCAGCTCTCTTTAAAAGAAGGTCTGACCGTTTTCCGCGATCAGGAATTCTCTTGCGACATGAACGAGCGCGACATCGAGCGGATTAACAACGTCAGCCTGCTGCGGCGCGTGCAATTCGCCGAAGACGCCGGTCCGATGCGCCACCCCGTGCAGCCGCAAGAATACGCCGCCATTGATAATTTCTACACCGCCACCGTCTATGAAAAAGGAGCGGAAATCATCCGCATGTACCACACCATTATCGGCGAAGAAGCCTTCCAAAAAGGCATGGCGCTATACGTCGAGCGCCATGACGGACAGGCGGTGCGGATTGAAGACTTCGCACAATGTATGGAAGATGCCGGCGGCTATCCTTTCACCAAACAATTCTTTGATTGGTACACCACTGCCGGCACGCCGAAAGTCAATTTCACCTCCGCTTACAACCAACACAACCGCCATTTCACAATCTCCGCGCATCAGGACACCTCTGCGGTCAGCCCTGCGCGTCCGTTAGTCATTCCCATCCGCTTGGCGCTGATTTCCCCCAATGGACGGCAATACCGCTTCAGCGACGGCAGCTACAGCAAATTGCTGATGCTTGATCAAACACGCGGCAGTTGGTCCTTTGAACGCGGCGAAGAAGATTTAATCCCCGTCCTGATGATGGGCTTTTCCGCGCCGGTTTATTACGAACACCATTACAGCAATGAAGAACTGGCGGTTATCGTCCGCCATGCGCCGGACGGCTTCGCCCGCTACGAAGCGATGCAAATTTCCTATCGCCGTCTGTTTATGACCGCCCTGCAAAAACCGCTGAAAACCAAAGACCATGCCAAAGACGTGGCGGAAATGATGATGCACGTCTTGGCAAACGACAAATTCAGCGCCGGCGAAAAAGCCCTGCTCTTGGCATTGCCGAGCCTCGACAGCCTCCTGCCCTATCTGGAAGCCCCGATAGACATGGACAAAGCAGTCGGTGCCTATGAACGCATCGTGCGCATCATTGCGCTGAAAATGCGCCGTGCTTGGTCGGATTATTTGGAAAACGACAAAGAAGAAACCCAAGCCAAATTCAGCGTCCGCGATGCCGGCATACGCGCCCTGCGTGCCGTGGCTTGGCGCGCATTGGCGGTCTTTGAAGACGACAGCGTCGGCGAACGCCTAATCAAATACTATCAGGAAGCCCAATGTATGACCGAGCGCGTCAATGCCCTTGATGCCTTAATGATGCGTGCCGACAAATGCCGTGAGCAAGCCTTAGCGGACTTCCGCCAAGGCTTCGCCGAGCAACCCCTAGTCATCGACAAATGGTTCGCTTTGCAAGCCAAAGACAACTGTCCCGAAGCATTAGAGCGCATCAGTGCCTTAGCCGCGCGCGAGGATTACCACATCGGCAATCCGAACCGCTTCCGCGCCCTCATCGCGCCGCTTACGCAAATGAACCCTGCCATCTTCCACCAAGGCGACGGCGCCGGCTACCGCTTCGTCTGCGCGCAAATCCGTCGCATCATCCTGCAAAATCCGCAATTGGCGGCGCGTTTATTGGGGGCATTCAGCAGCGTCAGCAAACTGGACGAGCAAAGAAAAACCCTCGCCCGCCAAGAACTCGGCGCATTGGCAGACATTGAAGGCTTGAGCGTGGACGTGCGCGAAGTACTCGAACGCCTCTTGAACGGACTCAAATCATGAGCACAGCGCGTGCTGCTTGGCTGCCGGGACAGGCCGTTTATCCCGATACCGCAGCGCGCGAACTCATTGAAGCCGCGGCGCAGCTTGCCTTCGGCGACGCGCAGGAAGAGGGCGACGAACGCACAAAAATCCTCACCCAACTGCTCGTCGAACTGCGCGGCGACGCCACCCTTGTCAGCGCCGGCATCTTAGTTACCGCTTGGCGCGCCAAACGCATCACAGCCGAACAAGTGCAGGAAAGCTGCGGCGACATCGTTCTAATCCTCTTGCGCGGTCTTGACGATTTGGCACTAATCGACCATCTGCACGACCGCGACCAAAGCGATTTGGAACAACTGCGCAAAATGCTGCTGGCAATGGCAAGCGACATGCGGGCGGCGATATTAAAACTCTCCCTGCAAGTCGTCGCCATGCGTCTTATCCATCAATACGACAATGCCGGCAAACAGCGCCTAGCCCTGCAAACCCGCGATTTATTCGCCCCGCTGGCAAACCGCCTCGGCATCGCCCAACTCAAATGGGAGCTGGAAGACAGCGCATTGCGCATCCTCGAGCCCGATATCTATCAGGAAATATCCACCGCCCTAGAACAAAAACGCGTGGATCGCGAACGCTATATCCAGCGCGTCATCGCCGAACTGACCTTCCAATTAGAACGGGCGGAAATCCCCGTCCAACGCATCTACGGACGCGTAAAACACATCAATTCCATCTATCAGAAAATGAAGCGCAAAGGCTTACGCTTCGAGCAAGTCAACGACATCCGCGCCGTGCGCGTGGAAGTGGAAAGTGAAAGCGAATGCTATCAAGTCCTGTCGGTCGTCAATGAAATGTGGCAGCCGGTAGCGGAAGAATTTGACGACTACATCGCCAACCCCAAAGCCAACGGCTATCAATCCCTGCACAGCACCCTCATCGGGCCCGACAAACGCACGCTGGAAGTGCAAATCCGCACCCGCAAAATGCACGAACGCGCCGAATTGGGCGTAGCGGCGCATTGGAAATACAAAGAAAAAGGCGTGCGCCACAGCAAACAATTCGAACAGCAAATCGAATGGCTGCGCCGCCTGCTCGAAGGCAAAGGCGACGAAGGACGCGGCGATCTCGTCTTCGACCAATTCCGCAACGAAGCCTTCCGCGAACGCGTCTATGCCGTTACCCCGCAAGGACGCGTCGTCGACCTACCCGAAGGCGCCACGCCTTTGGACTTCGCCTACCACGTACATACCCAGCTCGGACACCGCTGCCGCGGCGCAAAAATCAACGGCAGCATCGTAGCGCTGACCACCGCGCTTAAAAACGGTGACAGCGTCGAAATTCTCACACAAAAAGAACCCAATCCCAGCTGGGACTGGCTTTCAGACCATTTAGGCTATCTGCAAAGCGGGCGCGCCAAAGCCAAAGTGCGCAGCTACTTCAAAAAGCAAGCCAAAGAAAAAAGCATCGAACTCGGCAAAGAAATGCTGCTGCGCGAATTGCGCCGCCTAAGCATCGACAACCACGGCGACCTCACCGAAATCGCCAAAAAATTCAACGTCCACAGCGAAAACGACTTATTTGCCGGCATCGGCTTCGGCGATTTGAACCTGCTCACCGTCGCCCATGAAATCGCCGCCCGCCAACAGGCGCACCAACCGCAGAAACACCTCAGCCTCAACGAACGCCTTGCGCGCATCCCGCTCAAAACCGCACGCAAAGCGCGCAGCGGCAATGTGGAAATCGACGGCGTGGAAGACCTCATGGTCAACTTCGCCACCTGCTGCCAACCCGTGCCGCCTAGCGCTATCATCGGCTTCATCACCCAAGGCCGCGGCATCAACATTCACCGCCGCGACTGCCAAAACATCGAACATCTGGGCAAAGTCCACCCCGAGCGGATAATCGACGTACGCTGGAGAGACAATGAAAGCGGCAGCTATGCCATTGATTTGGCGATACTTGCCTTTGACCGTCCGCACATCCTGCGCGACATTTCGCAAGTCGTGGCAAACGAACGCATCCCCATTTTGCACGTGGACATGAAACACAATCAGCGCCACCAATTGGAAGGACGCTTTACACTGGAAATCGCCGATATGGCGCAACTCTCGCGCCTCATCGACCGCCTTTTGCAAACCAAAGACGTCGCCGAAGTCCGCCGCCTGCAAAAATAGTAGTAGGATACTTGTGTCCGACATCACTTAAAAATAGAAAATTATCGAATTCAAGAAACCGACCTAACACTAATCCCGATATGTAAGAACAACAAGCCTTGTTTACACATTTATTGCAAAAAATAAGGTCAGCACAGAAGTGAGAAATTTGGGGTTCAATTTCCCTCTGTAGTAACTCACCCGGCTGACCTATCGGGAAACGATTCTAGGTTAAAAATCCTATTACATCAATACTCTGTACAAGAAAAACAAGAAATTTATTATTGCCAAAGTCGGCGTAGCCTGTGCAATTAAAATGCTAGGGCGGGCAAATCATTGCCCACTCTTGTATCTTTCCATTTATGTGTAGATAAAAACGTAGACTATAGCCGGAGAAGTGGAAAAGTAGACAAAGCTGCAATCCGCAGACAGCACAAAAGAGTACGGAAGGGAGCCAACGCTATAATACTTTTTCAATTCTTCGACTATATATAGTCGAAGAATTGAAAAAGTGACACAAGATGAGTATAGAGAGTACGGCAAACTGAATCAAAACTATAACTCTTTTTGAAATCTTTGATTATAGCAGAACTACTCTGTCAAACTTAGAACCTTTGCAAAATATCGTACAAGCGCAAGCCGTGATGCTGACCCGTCGCCAAACGACGGAAGTCAACGGCAAGCAAGAAAAAGTGGACGACATCATGCTGAAAAAATACGAGATTGACGTAGAAGCGACCAAAAGCCTGCATCAAGCACCTGCGCAATAATTGCAAAGCAAAGGCTAAACAACAGAAAGAGCTCTCGAGAGCCCTTTTTAAAAGTATGTTATTTAAAATCCATAGCAATATATAGAATACTTTTCTTCTTTTTAATTCATACAAGAATCAAAATTTTCTATTTTATTTCCATTAATAGAAAAAATATTTTCTCCTGATTGATTCAATATAGCTTTCTGCCATTTATTTGAAGAACAAGTAAAAGGCTTATGATTTGTTATTATTTCCCCATTAATATTCTCAACAGGACCATAAATAGTCAAATCTGCAGTTTGTGCTTCATTAATTTGTACATTATTTAAATTCAAATTACGTACCGGTCCGCCCATGAAATCATAAGGGCTACCGTAAAGAAAGAAACCGCTGCGCACAGGATTGTCAATTTTCACATTTTGCAGACTAATTCCATTAGCAGGATTAATAAACACACCTGAATTACTATTATTTTTAATATTCAAATTTTCAATATGAATATTATTTTTTTCCGGGATTGGTAAATTTGGCGAATTCACAATCATCAATCCATTAATACCACCGATGAGGTCCACGTCTTTCATATTCACATTTTGTGCTGCCTGCAAAACAATTAAGTCCATATCATTTAAATTTTCAGATATTTTCTTGCTATTATCAATTTTCAGATGTTCAACTTGCATACCATCTGTTCCTACAAATAACAAACCTTCACGGCGAACATTATTAATCTCAATATTTCTTAAATGGTTATTTTTTGAAATTTTAGTAAATTCCATTGTATTATCATCATATTCACTAGCAATGAATATGCCGTAAGTAGAATTATCTACTTTAAAACCATCAATATTGATATTATTTGAAGCCAAAGCAGTCAATGCGGCATTTGGTACTTGATTTGGGTTTCTATATACCGAAAACTCACAATTGGCATTGTTCTCACAAATAGGTAAATTTTCTACTTTTATTTCTGAAAGGTTTGCGCCATTTACTTGATTTAGCTCTATTCCATGATTGGCAGTATCATGAATATGAAGATGTTCAATAGTGATATTTTTCGTATTTGGCATTGAAGTTGTAATAGCATTTTTACCGCCACTTAGCTCGGCATAAGATAAATAAGTATTTGAACCCATTTCAATTATATTACTATCTTGATTGCTATTATGAACATGAAATGCCTCTCCCTTATGCTCATAATAAGCTGTTTTACCGGAAGCCGTTGTAAATTTCAGGGTATCACCGCTGCCTTTAATATGTATATTATCCGGAATAAGGATAGCAGAATCCGTATTTATCTTACCGCTCATCAAAGCTAAGCCATTGTGACCCAAATCTTTTAAATGTACATTTAACTCATTAGCTGAAACAGGATTTTCTTTTAAATTAAATATATTAACTTTTCCATATTCCAAAGCAGGTTCAAAATTTCCTTTAACTGTATAAAATGAAGGAGTAAAAATACTTTCACGCAAAGGTAAACTTAAAAAATCTTCGTGATAATCTTTATTTGAATTTGATTTACCAAAGTGCAGGGCAAATTGAAGCCCCCCTTTCCAATCGTTTTCTCGGTCATATTGAGCATAAGTTCCCACTTCCAAATCACCTATGCCTATAATGCTTTTTCCTTCCCATTGCAATCCTAATTTAATTCCTTGATTATCTTTTTTATCTTTTCTTTCTTGCCAGTAAGCACCTAAAGAGGCTTGCAAACGGTGATAATCTTTATGTAAAAAGTCATAACTAAGATTTATATCAGCTGATTTTTCTAAAGCAGCATAATCGGTATAAGTACGCAGACCTAAATAATTATTTTCAATAGTGCTTTGATGAATTTGTGATTTTTGTTTGGTATTTGTTCCTAGCGGCAGATATAAATTACTGCTGATATTAAATTTATCATAACCGTATTCTATACCTAATGACATTTGTTGATAACGATCTTTTTGTTTAGAGCGGATAGCATCAAAATAAGTATTTGCACCTATGTATGAAGAAGGAGACAAAGCATAGCGATAACCTAAACCCAAACTGGCAGTATCCGATTTTTGATTGTTTTTAGCATATCCCAACCCAATAAAACCTAAGTGTTGATTTAAAAAATAAGGTAAAAACATATCAGCAGAAATGATTTTTTCATTGCCTGCCAATTTACTTTTTATAACAGCTTGTGGTTTTATTTCTCCTGCATTTGCATATTGCATCCCTAAAATAGAAAACAGAATTAAAGACGATAGTTTTTTCAATTTCATAAGACAATCCTTTACTTAAATTAATAAACAATCAAATTGCCATGTTTTTATCGTACTTTTTGCCTCATTATTTTAAAATTCAATGTAATTTAAATTCCCTGCGCGGCTTTCGCCTGTGTTTCCAGTTGTTTTACTGCGGCACGCATGTCGTCGATATTGGCATCAGGCGGCAAGGCTTCGCCGACATAGACGCTAATCAAAGCGCGGAATTTGCGCGGTTTGCCTTTAAACAGTCCGCCGTGGCGGCTGAAAAAACTGCCCCAAAGGTTGTCGATATACAGGGGAATCACAGGTACGGGATCGCGTTTGAGGATGAATTCCGCGCCGCGTTGGAAAACGCCGATTTCGCCGTCGGTAGTGAGTTTACCTTCCGGAAAAATCAGCACTTGTTCGCCGTTTTTTAAGGATTCGCTGACGATATCGAAGGCTTGATTGAATATTTGCGCATTTTCGCGTTTGCCGGCAATTGGGATGGTACCGGCGGATTTAAACAGCCATGTTAAGGGTTTAAAGCGGTAAATGAGGTAGTAAATCATAAAGCGCACGCGACGGCGGCTGGCGGCAATAATGATTTGCGAGTCCATATAGCTGACGTGATTGCAGATGAGCAATGCCGCGCCTTGCTGCGGCAGGCGTTCTTTGCCGACGATGCGCAGGCGGTAGAAACCGTAGCTCATCAGAATGGCAATCAGACGCAGGCTGTATTGCGGTTCGCGGCGGAACAGCCATACCGCTACTGCGATATGTGCGCCACTGACGATTAGGAAGAGACTGCGCATGGATAGACCGAGAATGCTTAAGATGAGAACGGAAAAGAGGCTGATAAAAACGATGGCTAAGGAGTTGATGATGTTATTGGCGGCGATAATCCGCGATTTATTGCCTTCTTCGCTTTGATGCTGCAATTTGGCATACAACGGCACGATGTACAGTCCGCCCGTGAATGCCATGCCGAAGAATAAGATGCTGACCGTCCAAAAATCGCCTTGGCGGTAGAATTGGGCGAAGTTCAGGCTGCTTTGTACATTGGCGCTATTGCCTGCCGAGAGCGCGATACCCAAGAGAAAGGGCAGCATCAGCCATGCGGCAAGAACAGATAAGCCGGTTTCAATGCGTCCTGCGGTGAGTTTGGCGGCGGCAATCGAGCCGATGCCGATGCCGATGGAAAATAGCGCCAGCAGATAGGTGGTGATTTGCGGATTCGCGCCTAACACGTCTTTGCTGAATTGCGGGATTTGTGTGAGCAAGACCGCGCCTAGGAGCCAAAACCATGAATTGGCGAGTATGGCTTGAAAGAGCGGTTTTTGTCCGTAGGTGTAGCTTAACAGGGCTTTGGTTTGCGTCCACGGTTTGAAAGGCGGCAATTGTTCTTGCTTACCTAATGACTGTTTGGGTACAAAGCAGGCGGCAACAAACCCGATACCGGCGGCAGAGAGCATGGCGGCGTAAAGGTATTTGAAGCTGATAATCTGCAGCTCTTGCCCGAAGCCGCGCGCGACCAAATCCGCACCTAAAATTGTTCCCGTCAAGATGGCGAGAAAGGTGCCGGCTTCAACCAAGCCGTTGCCTAGCATCAATTCCTGCGCTTTTAATCTTTCCGGCAGAATGCCGTATTTGACTGGCCCAAAAAAGGCGGATTGCATGCCCAATAAGCATAAAACGCCCATCATCAGCCAAGGCTGCTGCCAGAGGAAGGCGAAAACGCCTGCGCTCATTATCAGAATTTCCATGATTTTCAGCAGAACAATCAGGCGTTTTTTCTCGATGCTTTCCGCCACCAAGCCCGACCATGCCGAAAAGATGAACATCGGCAAAATGAATAATGCCATGGCAAGATTGGTGTATAGGCTTAGGGTTTGCGCGCTGAACATGAGGCTGAAATAAATCAGCATGGCATTTTTAAAGAGGTTGTCATTAAATGCGCCGAAAAATTGCACGATAAAGAAGGGGAAAAAGCGGCGGCTGAAAAAAAGCATGGATTATCCTTATATTTGCGCCGCTATAAGAGCGGCGGTCAACAACCTGTATTTATTGTCGATTAGATCGACTATACAAACCTGCGGCAAATTTTCCTTTAATTAAGAAAAATATCTGCCGCAGCGTTTAGAAATGCAGGTTCTCAATAATTAGATGCGCATCGGCATGATGACGTACTTCAGCGCCGGCTCTTCTTCGCAAGTAATCAGCATAGGACCGTCGGCGCTTTGGATATGCAACTGCAAGCGCTCGCCTTCCACAGCATCGGCGACTTCTATCAAATAGGCGACGTTTAAACCGATGCGCACTTCGAGATCGGCAGGATTGAGGATGTCGATATGTTCTTCGGCAAGTTCGTTTTCATTATTGCGCGCCGTAATGGTCAGACTGTGCCCTTTGAATTCCAAAATCACGCCGGTTTCATTGGTGCGCGTCAGCACCACGCTGTTGCGCTTTAGGGCTTCGTGCAGGGTTTTGCGCTCGATTTGAATCGGATTGTCTTGGATAGAGGGAATGATTTTATGATAATCGGGATATTTGCCGTCTATTAAGCGCGTAGTGAGGCGATAAATGCCGTCGTCAAGGGAAAGCTCGCGTTCGCCGAGATTAAGCGTTACGGCGCAAAATTGCGCTTCTGCCTGCTTAAAGCTCGGCAGTTTTTTCAGTTCTTTAAGCCGCTCGATGCGGTCTTTGATTTCGTTTAGCTCATCAACATTGCTTGAAGCCAATTTGCTTTGTTCCAAATGGCTGTGCCATTTGTCGATATTCAATTGGTTTTCCAATAAAGATTTCACCGCTTTAGACGGCAGAATCAGGGCATTGGGCACATTATCCGCGGCGTTTAATTCGCTGCTTGCCAAAGAAAGGCGATGTCCGTCGGTGGCGACGGCTTCGATGTTTTTACCTTCTACGGCTAACTGCAGCCCGTTGAGATAATGGCGCATATCGTTTTTTGCCATGGAAAAACGCACTTTATCCAATAAGCGTGCGAAATTCAGAGCGTCAATGGCGAACTCGCCCGTTTTATCCGTGCGTTGCGCAATAGGGTAATCTTCCGCCGGCAGGGTTTGCAGCTGGAATTGGCTTTTGCCGCTGCTAACAAAAAGCTGTTCGTTTTCCAAATGAAAATGAATGTTCGCCTGATCGGGCAATTGGGAAATCAGTTGGGTCAAGGTTTCGGATGAAATGGTTGTTTTGCCGGCTTCTTCCACCTTAGCAGGTAATTCTGTGGCAAGCGTGATTTCCGTATCGGTACCGAGCAAATGCAGTTTGTCTTCTTTTGCCTCCAGCAAAATATGCTGCAATATCGGTTGGGGACTTTTTTTCTCGATAATGCCGTTCACTTCCGTTAAAGGAGAGATCAGAATGTTTTTCACAACTTCAAATTTCATATAACCTCTTTTTTATAAAGACGACGTCGTCGTCAGGTCTGTGGAATAGTGGATAAAAGCGTAAGCGGTTTATTTTACTCAATAAAGATTAATTTTTCTGCCCAGGAAAGCTGTGAATAAATCAACGCCTCATTGTGGAAAAACCGGCAAACGATTTTTGCTGACTATTATGCACAAGAAATACACACTTAATACAAAAATTATTAGCCCGTGACGGTCATTTCCAAACCGCGGTACAACTCATTGAAAGCAGAATCATTATCCAGCTTTTCATTGATTTTGTTGCAGGCATGCAAAACCGTGGTGTGGTCTTTGACATTAAAATATTGGGCGATTTCGGTGGTGGAATGCTGAGTGAGCTTGCGAGCCAAATGAATGCCGATTTGCCGCGGCAAAACGATATTGGCTTTGCGGCTTTTGGAAATCATTTCTTCCGGCGTGATTTTGTAATGGCGGGCGACGACGTTGTGAATGTTTTCCAGCGAGATTTGGCGGCTGCGCGCTTTGATTAAATCGCCGAGAGCTTCGCGCGCCAAACGGATGTCGGGGGCGCTTAATTGGCGGATTTGGCAGCGCATATAGACGTTTTTCAGCGCGCCTTCCAAATCGCGGACATTGGAAACCACTTGTTCGGCGATATAAAGCGCCACATCGTCGGGCAAATGGAAATTTAAGCGGTCGGCTTTATTGTGCAAAATCGCGATTCTGGTTTCCAAATCCGGCGGCACGACGGATACGGTTAAGCCTTGCCCGAAGCGCGATTGCAGACGCGGCTCGAGTCCGTCGATTTCTTTGGGAAAGCGGTCGCAGGTGAGGATAATCGGGCAATGGCGGTCAAACAGGCTGTTGAAAGTGTGGAAAAATTCGGTTTGCGAACGTTCTTTGCCGCCTAAGAATTGCACGTCGTCGATTAAGAGCGCATCTGCACTGCGGTAATACTCGTTAAATTCCTGCATATTGCTTTTCTTTTCTTGCAGTACGGCGATGAAATCATTGGTAAATTCTTCGGCGGTCAGATAAATGACGCGGTTGCGCCCGTTGGCGCGCAGAGCATTGCCGACGGCGTGCATGAGATGCGATTTGCCCAATCCCGTGCCGCCGTAAATCAGCAGCGGATTGAATTGCGGATTGAATTCCCCTTCGCTGACCCTTTTGGCGGCGGCATAGGCATTGTCATTGGATTGCCCGACGACGAAATTGTCAAACTGGTATTCAATGTTGAGGTTGCTTTTATATTGTCTGCCGCCGGTTTTGCGGACGTTTTTCTGCTCGTCGAAAATATCCGGCTCATGCACGCGCAGTTTGAATTTCTGAATGCCGTATTTTTCCAAGGCAAGCCCCAGCGTGGGCAGCACTTTCTTTTCCAAAGTGCTGATGGCGAACTGATTGGGCGCATTGATGAACCATTGCTGCTTTTCTTGGCTGAGTTCGCAGGATTTGAGCAGATTGACGAAATCTTCGCTCAAAATCGGCTTGAGGCTGTCGATGATGGTTTCCCATTTTTGATTGGCTTCGCTCATGGTCTTCCTTAAGATAAATTTTCCAGACGGTCTTCAGCTTTTTTGCGCGCTTTTTCTTCCGCCTTAATCACGAGGGCGGCGATTTTCCAACCTTTTTGCGGCTTGAGGTTGCTTGCGCTGGAGAAAATATGCAGTTCGCCTTTTTTATCCAAGGCATAGAGCGCAATATTCTGCGCATTATCGCTTTGATACTGCTCCCATGTATAGGCTTCGCTCAGCGTAGTCAGCTTAATCGCCGCGCCCTTGTTCAGACTTTCTTGCAATTGGGCATTGCTGATGTCTTTGCCGAACAGCCAAGGACTTTGCCAGTCGTCGCGGTGGATTTCGCCGTCTTGCTCCTGATGCTCGATGCGGATGCGGTACACATTTTCTTTGCCGAATTCATTGCGATAACGCAGGGCGGCAAGCAGGTTTTCTTCTTCGCGCGAATGCAGGGCAATCAGATGTCCGATGCCGATCAGGTTTAATTTGCGGTCGGCGTATTCGGAAACGGGATTGCCGTAATAGCTCGCCAGTCCTGCCATGCGCGCGCGTTGACTTTGCTGATATTGATTGCTGGCGATTAGGACTTCGATGCCGTTTTCCTGCAGGCTTTTGCCCAGTGTGATAGCAAAGGGCTGCGAGCCGGTGATTAAAACGCCGTTGGACGCGCTTTCGGCAACGCCCAATTTTATCGCCAAGGCTTTGGCGGAGAGGCTTTGCAGCATTACCGTACCGATGATGATGGTAAATACCATCGGCACGAGAATGTCGGCTTCCTGATTGCCTCCTAATTGCAGTTTTAAAACAAAAAGCGAAGATACGGCGGCGGCGACGATACCGCGCGGCGCAATCCAGCTAATCAATAATTTTTCATTGCGGCTGAGCGGCGAGCCCAAAGCACAGACCCAGACGGAAATCGGGCGGGCAATCAGCATCACAATCAGCAATACGGCAATGCCGCCGAAGCCCATTTGCACAAAGCCTTGGAAATTGACGCGGGCGGCGAGCAGAATAAAGAGCAGGGAAATGATTAAAATCGATAGAGTTTCTTTAAAATCGACAATATCGTCGGTATGCAGGCTTTTGATGTTCGCCATCATCATGCCCATGACGGTTACGGTCAATAAGCCCGATTCTTCGGCAAGGGCATTGGAAATGCTGAATACTAGCAGGACGCAGGCAAGGGTGCCGACGTTTTGCAGATATTCGGGAATCCATTGTTTTTTCAAGGCGGTGGCAAGGGCAAAGGCGGCGGCAAAACCCAGCGCCAAGCCGATAAAAACGCTTTTGGCAAAAATCAGCGGCGAATGTCCCGCAATAATCCATCCGTAGATGAGGACGACCAACAGCGCGCCGATAGGGTCGATGATAATGCCTTCCCAACGCAGAATATTGCTGATTGTGCGGTTCGGACGCACGCTGCGCAGCAGGGGCACGATGACCGTCGGACCGGTTACGCAGACCAATGCGCCGAATAAGAGCGCAATCGGAAAGCTCAAATCCATGATTGCCCAAGCGGCAAATGCGGTGATGGCTATCGTGATGACTACGCCGATGCTGACCAGTTTGGTCACGACCATGCCGTGATTTTTGATTTCGGGCAGGTTCAGCGTCAGCGCGCCCTCAAATAAAATCACCGCCACGCCCAATGAAATCACAGGGAAGAGCAAATTGCCTAGCAATTCGTCGGGATTGAAGACATGGAAGGTCGGGCCGAGCAGTAAACCGGCGGCAAGTAGGAAAATAATCGCCGGTTTTTTTAAAAACCAGCCCAACCATTGGGCGGCGATGCCGAGTGCCAAAATAGTGGCAAGCATTAAAGAAAGGTCTTTCATATCAATATCGCTTAGGGTTAAGAAGGAATACGTTGCAGCAATTTGGCATAGTAGCCGTTTTTGTCCAGCAGCGCTTGATGGCTGCCGGATTCAATGATTTTACCGCGTTCTAGCACGACAATGCGGTCGGCGTTTTCAATCGTGGATAGACGATGGGCGATGATAATCGCGGTGCGATTTCTGCTCAGGCGCTCTATCGCTTCCTGCACTTTTTGCTCGCTGCGGTTATCCAGCGCGGAGGTTGCCTCGTCTAAAATCAGAATCGGCGCGTCTTTATATAGGGCGCGGGCGATGGCGATGCGCTGTTTTTGTCCGCCAGAGAGGCGGTTGCCGTATTGCCCCACAGGACTGTCGTAGCCCTGCGGCAATTGGCGAATGAATTCGTCGGCATTGGCGGAGACGGCGGCAGCGACGATTTTTTCTTGATCGGGCTTTTCATCGGCATAGGCAATGTTTTGCGCAATCGTCGTATCAAAGAGCATGGTTTCTTGAGAAACATATGCCATGGCTTGGCGGCGTTCTTTTAGACTGATTGCGGCGGTGTCTTGCCCGTCGATGAAAATGCGTCCGCTGTCGGGCGGATAAAAGCCTGCCAGCAGCGCGGCAAGAGTGGATTTGCCCGAACCCGATTCGCCGACTAGGGCGATGCTTTCGCCCGCCCGAATGTGCAGGGAAAAATCTTCCAATACCTGCCGCTCGCCATAGGCAAAAGAAACATTTTCAAAGCGGATATCGCCCTGTTCCAGACGAATGCCGCTAGGGCTTGTTTGGCGGATTTCTTCCTCTTCGGCATCGAGGAGTTCGAAAACGCTTTCCATTGCGGCAAGACCGCGCTGAATGGCTTCATTGACTTTGCCGAGGCGTTTTATCGGCGGAAACAGCAATGCCATCGAGCCGAGAAAGGCGACGAATTTGCCGTTGGTCATGCCGTCGCTGTGGCTTTGGGTGGCGGCAATCAGAATGACGGCGGAGAGCGCCAGAATGATGATGACTTCCAAAATCGGCGAGGTCATGGCGGAGATGCGGCTTGAGGCGAGTATATGGCTTTCGATGGAATGCGCTTGCTGATTGAATCGCGCGCGTTCGTGTGTAAAGCCGTTAAAAATCCGCACGATGGTGCGTCCGCGCAAGGCCTCGTCAATCACATGATTGATGCTGCCCATGTCTTCTTGCAAAAGGTGAGAGAGACGGCGCATTTTTTTGGAAACGAAAACGATAAACCATGCCACAAAAGGCGCGGCAATCATCAGAATCAGAGTCAGCTGCCAGTCTAAAACAAAGAGACTGATAATCAGGGCGAGAATCGTGATGCTGTCGCGGATAAGCTGAATCAGGGAATTGGTGGTGGCGGAGAGCAGCTGGTTTACATCATAAGTGAATTTGGACAGCATGCTGCCTTGGCTGTGTTCGTTAAAATACGCCATCGGCAAATGCTGCATTTTGGCAAACATCTCGCTGCGCAATTGATAGACGACTTTCTGCCCTACCCATGTGGTGGCGTAAGAAGAGGCATAATTGGCGATGCCGCGTAGGGTAAAACCGCCGATCATCAGGGCGACGAAATAATAAATGGCGCGGTAATTATGGCTTTGTCTGTCTCCGGAAAAGCCTTCGTCAATCAGACCTTTCATTACCCAAGGCATGAGCGGCTCGGTCATGCCGTAAAGCAAAGTGCCGATGACGGCAAGCGCCGCCATGGCTTTAAGCGGCTTGAGATAGGCAATCAGACGCAGATAGCGGACTTTATCTTCTTTATTGAGCATAAGGGGTGTTATATTAGTTTGTCAGGCGTCGGCAGACGCAAAGGCGGGCAGTATAGCAGCTTCCTGCTTCAAGGGCTTAATTAGCGGATTGAATAGCGTTTTTTTAGAGGATTAGCGATGTCGGAGCAAAGAAATACACCGGATTTTTCCGCCGCAAGCGTCTTAGTGATCGGCGATGTGATGCTGGATCGCAATTGGCAGGGCGATACGCAGAGAATTTCGCCGGAAGCGCCGGTGCCGGTGGTCAATATCAGTCGGCAGGAAGCGCGGGCGGGCGGTGCGGCGAACGTGGCGATGAATTTAGCCGCTTTGGGCGCGAAAGTCGCCTTATGCGGTTTGGTCGGCGATGATGAGGCGGGCGGACAATTGCGCGCGATTATCCGCCAGCAGGGCATTACAGATCTCATGGAAAATTGCCCCGCCGATACGATTACCAAATTGCGCGTTTTGTCGCGCCATCAGCAGCTGATGCGCTTAGATTTTGAAGCGAAAGATTATGCCCGATACGCAGAATTATTAGCCGCGCCCTTTGAAAAGGCTGTGGACGAAGCCGATGTGGTGGTCTTTTCCGATTACGGCAAAGGTGCATTGGCGGATGTCAGCCGATTGATTGCCAAAGCCAAGCAGGCGGGAAAATTGGTCTTGCTCGATCCCAAAGGCAGCGATTACACCCGCTATCGCGGCGCCGATATCATCACGCCGAACCGCAGCGAACTGGCTTTGGCGACCGGTAATGCCGACGAGGCGCATTTGCTCGCTAATACGCGGCGCTTGCTCGATGACTGCGGCATTCAGGCGGTATTGCTTACCTTAAGCGAAAAAGGCATGCGCTATGTGGCGGCGCAAACAGAGCATTATTTGGCGGCGCAGGCGCGCGAAGTCTATGACGTAACGGGGGCGGGCGATACCGTGATTGCCACTTTGGCGGCAGCATTGGCGATTAAAACCCCTTTGCCGCAGGCTTTGGAATATGCCAATGCCGCTGCCGGCGTGGTGGTGGGAAAACTCGGCACTTCCACGCTCAGTCCGGAAGAACTGCGCGCCGCCTTAGAGCCGCCGCGGGCGCGTTCGCACGGCGTGGTGGATAAGGAAAGTCTTAAACGTCTGATTGCGCGGGCGCGGACACGCGGACAGAAAATCGTCATGACCAACGGCTGCTTTGATATTTTGCATGCGGGACATGTTACCTATTTGGCGGAAGCTAAGGCCTTGGGCGACCGCTTGATTGTTGCGGTCAATACCGACGAATCGGTGCGGCGCTTGAAAGGCGAAAGCCGCCCCGCCAATAATCTGCACAGTCGCGCGACGGTGCTTGCCGCCTTGCAAAGCGTGGATTGGGTCGTCGTTTTTGAAGAAGACACGCCTGCGCAATTGATTGAAGAGCTGATGCCGGATATTTTGGTCAAAGGCGGCGATAACCGCGTGGAAGACATTCCGGGCGCGCAAGCGGTCTTAGCCAAGGGCGGCGAAGTGAAAATCATGTCTTATGTAGACGGCTTTTCTACCACTAAAACCCTATCCAAATATCAAAAGGAGCAATAAATGTATTTTGCCGACTGCCATAGCTGCCTGCCCCTGCACGGAGATACCGATTTCGCCCAATTGCGCCTGCACTACGACAGCGGCGTGCGCTATGTGAGCATCAATATCGGCATGGACATGAATCCTTTGTCGCAAATCATGCGTACCATTGCCGGTTTCCGCCGCCAAATCGCGGCAAGCGATTGGCTGATTCAGGCGCAAAGCTACGCCGACATTGAACGCGCTTTCGCCGAAAACAAACTGGCGGTTTCCTTTGATTTGGAAGGCGCTTTGCCGCTCTTGGAAAGCGTGGACATGGTCGGGCTTTATCATCATCTGGGCGTGCGGCAAATCCATTTGGCGTATAACCGCAACAACAGCATTGCCGGTGGCGCGCACGACACGCCGCAGGGCTTGACCGCCTTGGGGCGCGAAGTGGTAGAAGCCATTCATGCCCACGGTATTTTGATGGATTTAAGCCATAACAGCGAAGAAACCGCATTCGATATTTGTCGCTTAAGCGGCAAGCGTCCCGTCTTATACAGTCATGCCAACCCTGCCGCACTGGTCGCGCACGGACGCAATATCAGCGACGACATTATGCGGGCGGTGGCGGCAACCGGTGGATTGATCGCCTTAAACGGCGTGGGGCGTTTTGTCGGCGATGAGAATCTTAATCCTCTGTCTATGCTGCCGTTGATTGAATATGTGGCGGGGCTTGTGGGCATCGAACATACGGCAATCGGTTTGGATTATTGCTATGACGACGGACGTCCCGATATTCCCGCCGATGTTGATCGCGGCTACTGGTGGCCGGTGGAAGCCGGTTATCTGCCCGGCAAAGGACTCTCCGGCAAATACATCTCTCCGGAAGGATTAATGAGCATTGGCGAGGAACTTGCTAAGCGCAACTATACTGAAGCGCAAATAGATGCGATTATGCGAGGCAATATTTTGCGCTTAATCAGTCAAGTATGGAAATAATAATTAACTGACAAATGCTCGATAATCAGGCATAATCATACGCCTTGCTAAGGAAGAACAATGGCCCAACCCAAAAAAAACGATTACTACGACATCCTTCATATTAGTCCGGATGCAGATTTACGCGAAGTTGCCGAAGCGATTCGGCATTTTCGTGAAGAAAGAGACAAATCCGGCAATTACGCCGCCATTATCAATAAAATCGAAGAAACGCTTACAGACCCTGAACTGCGCGTGCAATATGATTTCGAACACGGCTATTCCGGTCCTAAAGACAGCTTTATGGACATTGACGAAAGCGTTAGCAAAAATCATCACAGTACCAAGCCCGAACATCATAAATACGACATCCGCAAAGAATTAGCGGAATATTCCGTCTTATCCGATAAAAATACGAATTTAGGCAGTTTCTCTTTATTTGATTTGCGCAAAATCATCATTGCTTTTAGCGTGTTAATCGTGCTTCTGTTGGCCTTTATATTCTCTAAACCCCTATTAGATAAAAAAGCGGGAAAAGAACAGGCGCAAGCGGCTTTGGAACTCTTAAAACAAACGGAATCGCAAGTAGAAAACGCCATTAGAGAAAGCAAAATCTTCCCGGAAAAACTCAATCTGCACAATAGCGACAGCCGCTTTAATCTGCGTCTTGATACGCAAAGACAGCAGATTGTCTTAACTTTTAGCGGCGATGTGGTTAAAGTCTTGCGCAATGCGGAAATGACAAACAGCTTTATCACCCAGCCAAACCTCACTTACTGGAAATGCGATATCGGAAGCGGTTTTCCGGCTGAATATAAACCTGTGAAATGTTTCTAATCTGAAATCGGATACAAATTCAGGTATTCAATATATCGATACCGAATGCCTAAACTATCGATGAAATTATCTGAAGCGGAATGTTTTTCCGCTTTTTTATGCCCTATTTGCAATGCTATTTTATGAACGGCATTTAAATTTCCGGTTTTATAGTCTCTTAACTTCAAAATGAGATTATTCTAAGCGCTTCTCCTGACAAAATGTGTATCTCTAAATCTCATTTTGAAGTTAAGGTACTATACAACGTATTAGCTTTGTTTTTATCCGCACATAATCATTAATGACTAGATATAGTCAATTCAGCTCAAATAAAGACACAGTTTTTATATGTTAGCCCGTACAATAGTAAAGCTTGATATTTTTAGGTGTGCAGCTTTGTCATGAATTGACTATATTTTCTTAAAGAAAATTTTATTTGCTTTGGCGACATCTTTTAGTTATACAGTAAGTTTTTTCTAAGGAATCTTATATGTCGCTTTGGACGCTCGAACAGGCGCGGGCAATTCATGACCAGCCCTTTATGGATTTGATGTTTCAGGCGCAGCAAATACATCGCGCCCATCATGCGGCAAATGCAGTACAAGTCAGCACCTTATTGTCGATTAAAACAGGCGCCTGCCCTGAAGATTGCAAATATTGCCCGCAGAGCGCGCGCTATCAAACAGGCGTGGCGCGCGAGAAATTATTGTCGAAAGAAGAAATTCTGCAAGCGGCGCAGCGTGCCAAAGCACAAGGCGCGCAACGTTTTTGCATGGGCGCGGCATGGCGCGATCCTAAGCCGCAGCATATGCCTTTTTTGACGGAAGTGGTGCGCGAAGTCAAAGCCTTGGGCTTGGAAACCTGCATGACTTTAGGCATGCTGGACGCGGATAAAGCAGGACAATTGGCGGCGGCAGGCTTGGATTATTACAATCATAATTTAGACAGCTCGCGCGAATTTTACGAAAAAATCATCACTACCCGTACATATGACGAACGTTTGGATACCTTGGATAACGTACGCAATGCCGGCATGAAAATCTGCTCGGGCGGCATTATGGGTATGGGCGAAGAAAGTCATGACCGCTTGGAAATGCTGGTAACGTTGGCAAATTTGCCCAAGCCGCCGGAAAGCGTGCCGATTAACCAATTGGTGCGTGTCAAAGGCACGCCGCTGGCGCATGAAGACGATCTCGATCCTTTTGATTTTGTGCGCGTTATCGCTACCGCCCGCATTCTGATGCCCAAAAGCGCGGTGCGCATTGCGGCAGGGCGCGAATTTATGAGCGAGCAAACTCAAGCGCTGTGCTTTATGGCGGGTGCCAATTCCGTTTTCTACGGCTGCAAATTGCTGACCGCCAATAATGCCGACGAGCAGGGCGATGTGCAATTATTCGCCAAATTGGGCATCAATCCCGAATGGGTAGCGGCGCAGCAGACCTTGCGCCGCAGCTTGCAGCAAGCCGCCGCTTTGGGTGTCTATCGTCCTTCAGCGGCAGAAAATCTGGCAAATTAGTAAGGGAATAGTCGCTAAAAATCTTTGCTGATTTCTACAAAAACGCTTTGTTCCGCTTGTTGGTCATAAGCAAAATGATTGCTTTTTTGCCGTTTCCATTGCCATACAAGGCGAGGGCTGAAGTCTTGCCAATGCCAGTCGCGTTTCCATAGGCTCAGCGATGCGCCGTAGCGATCGTCTTGGCGCATGATTTGCGTAAAATCCTTTTCTTGATAGTCTTGGTGCAGGACATAAAACTGTGCGGCAGTGGAAATGCCCTGCTGCCATTCTTTACCAAGCCCGAGTCTGAGTCCGTAATAGTCATAAGCGCTGCTTTTATCTTTAGCATCTTCTCTGCCCACATCGATGCCGAAGGTCCAATATTGCTGCGCATTAGGGCGGTAAAGCAGGGTATTGCTGAGGCGCTGGCTTTTGCCGTTCAAATGCTTGCGGCTAAAATAGCGATTGTCCGCCACCTCGTAATTGCCGAACCATTTCCATTGCCGGGCAAGCTGCCAAGCGGCCTGCAAACGTAAGCCGTTGCTGTAGGAATAGCTGTCGCTGCCGTAAAAACGTCGCTCATGAAAAGGCAACATGCCCCATTCTTTGCTGCCGTCTTTCCAAACCGCTCCTGTGCTTGCCCTAAGCAATACATCATCATATTCATGCTTCTTCCAAAAGCTTTTACCATGCGCGCTGAGCTGTGCGGCAATATGCCAATGATTATCCAAAGCCCATAATTTGTTCGCCGATAGCGTATATGCCAAGCCATAGGCTGTTTGCGGCGCGGCAAAAGTCCAAGAACCTACCTGCCGCTGAGAAGGACTGTCGTTAATATTGCGGTCGATGATGCCATGCGCATTAAAGCTGAATTGCCATTCCTGCTGCTTGGCGATGCCGGCTTGTAATTGCTTGATACCTTCTCTGATTTCAGACGGCAAATCCTCGCCGCTTAATTTGCTGAGCTGTGCATCGCCGGCTTCCAATTGCCTATCGGCGATCAGCGCTAAGGCTAATTGCAAACGCACAGGGGCTAAATCGGGGCGTTCTGCCAAAATAGAACGATATAAATCGATGGCTTGGCTCATATTCCCTTGTAAACGCGCCAGCATTGCCTGCCCGTAGCGGTATAAAATCTCATCTTTTTCCGCCAATTGCGCATAAAGTGGCAGCAGCAAAGCCAAAGCCGCTTCATCTTCCAAAGTGATGGCGGAATCAAGGGCTTGCGTCAGCAAATCCGGGTGGGCGAGTAATTCTTGCGAAGTGAAATGCCTTTGGCTGTTGCTTGCTTGAGCATTCTCCGTATTTGGTGATGCTAAGGCGGCAGCCGGTAGATGAAATTGCGGTCTTTCATCCGGCGCAAGAGATTGCGCAAAAGCCGAGCAAGAAAAGCAGGCGATAGAAATCACGGTAGAGATTGCCGCTGCTCTTTGCCGCGCGTAAATATTTGTCAATATTGATGGCATATCATTATTCCACTTTGTTTTAGCAATCATTATTGGAAATTCCCAAATATAATTTAAAGAGAATAAAAAGAAAGCGGATTACTCCGCTTTCTTTGATAGATTGCCTAATTAAGATTATGGCTGCTTTTTGCCGCCGAATGAGCCTGCCATCAGATGTTTATCAGTTTCGCCGCGATAAACGCCGCCGATTTCAGCCGCATTGTCACCATAGAATTTGCCTGCTACACCTTTGATACCGCCGCTGCCGCTTGTGCCTAAGAATTCGGCACCGTTGATTTTAGCTGTAAAACCGCGGGTTTCATTTTCGCCTTTGCCAAGATGTTTTAAGTTTGCAGAGATGGTCTTAGCAGCAAAGTCCACATCGGCAGTAAAGGTACCTTTGTTATGTGACCAGTAGTAATTATCATCGGTTTTATGTCCGCCAGATTCTATAATTTTACCCGTGTATTTAGCTGGACCTGTGGTCGGCATATTCATGGTAATAGCGCCTAAGCTGAAAACTCTTGGATCTTCATTTTTATTTTCCACAAAGCCAAAGCGCGAATAAGATAAGAAGTTACCGCTGACTAGGCGATGAAATCCGTCATAATCATCCGTCACTCGATGGAATTCGCGATCAGAAAGATGAGGTGGAATCAGAGTAATAGTCTTGCCGTCTACAACAATTTCATTGCGATCTTGGCTAGATAAAGGAAGTACTTCGGATTTCATACGTTTATCGCTATCTTCATCTCCTACAAGCAAAATGCCGTTATATTTTTTTGAGGCATCAACAGCAACTGGTGTATTAATTGGACCAAATGCGCCAGGTGCAGGGTTTGTAGGGTTTGTAGGGTTTGCAGGGTTTGCAGGGTTTGTAGGGTTTGCAGGGTTTGCAGGGTTTGCAGGGTTTGCAGGGTTTGCAGGGTTTGTAGGGTTTGTAGGGTTTGCAGGGTTTGTAGGGTTTGTAGGGTTTGCAGGGTTTGCAGGGTTTGCAGGGTTTGCAGGGTTTGTAGGGTTTGCAGGATTGCTAGGCGTAGGTTTAGTAACTACATTATTATCATTACGGCTACCGCTACTGCTGCAAGCGGCTAAGCTCAAAGATAAGGCTAAAAATAACACGGTTTTCTTTTGCATAAAAACCTCCTGACGATCAAAATAAAATTGAACGCTTATTTTTCATGGAATTGCAAGATGAGCAAATGCTCATGAATGTAAAAGCATTTTGAATTTTATAGGTATTTAAACAAAAGAGCAAGAAAATGTTTTTATTGATTTTTTATTATTTATCTTCAGTTAGTTCCAGAAATCATATCGACAACAAGTTCGGATTTTTATGTCCTCCGATAAGAAGGCGATAGCCTTCCGTTGTCGGAATATAGTCAAAGAATTGAAAAAGTATTACGGCGTTGGCTCGCCTTGCCGTACGCTCTTGTACTGTCTGCGGCTCGCCGCCTTGTACTACTTTTTCACTTCTCCGACTATAGTAAAAAAATCATACAAAGCTGTGCGATCTTAGGATAAGGCGAATCAGTGCGGCAGTATTTTCAATTCTTCAATCATACATTTCTTATTTATGTCCGCCTTGTCTCTCAGTCTAAATTAATATTTCTCGTCTATGGTATGCTTTTTCCGACCGCGCTATGATGCGCTTTTCACAGATAAGCCGGCAGTGTGCTTGCAAAGGATGTAAAGATGAACCCACGTTTGAAATGGTTGTGCCGCAGAGGTATGAAAGAGTTGGATTTATTGATGGAAAGCTATTTGCAGCAGGATTATCCGCAGGCGTCTAAGGCGCGACAGGCGGCTTTTGAAAAATTGCTGGGCTATCAGGATCCTTTGATTTTGGATTTGCTTTTCGGGCGCGAGCGCGATGCCGATGCCGAGGTGCAGGCTTTGATTGATATTTTGCACGATTATCAAGTGGCGAAAGCGGGTGAATAATGAAGAAAATCTTTCCATTACTCTTGTTGTTGATTGCGGGCGGAGCGGCTTTTGCGTGGTGGCGCAATCAGCAGTTGCTAGATACGCAGTTAGAGGGTTTTGCCAAAGCCAACGGACGTTTGGAATTGGAGCGTTACCGCGTGGCGACTTTGCGCCCGGGGCGGATTGCAATGCTGCATGTGCAGGAAGGGCAGCAGGTGGCGAAAGATGATGTGTTGGTCAGTTTGTCTTCCGAAGAGGCGGAGGCGAAATTAGCCGCGGCAGAAGCGGCGCGCGCACGGGCGCAAAGTGCGGTACGACGCGCGCAAGGCGCTGAGCAAAGAGCCAAGAGTGCGCAGTCGCGTGCCGGCGGCGGTATGGCGCAGGCGGATGCCGAGATTGCGGCTCAGCGCGCGCAATTGGCGATTGCCGAAGAGGAATTGAACAATGCGCGGCAGTTGTTTAAGCAGAAATTGATTTCCGCGGCGGAGCTGACGAAGCGCGAAAAGGCGCGCGATGCTTTGCGTGCGGCGGTCAATGCCGCCACTGCCGGTAAATCGCAGGCGCAAGCCGGAGAAACGGAGGCGCAGGCGGCCATCAGCGAGGCGGCGGCAGGTGTGCAGGAAGCGCAGGCGGCAGTCGCGCAAACCGATGCCGAGATTCGCGCGATTCAAAGCGCGATTGAGGATTTGACGGTAAAAGCGCCGATTGGCGGACGCGTGGAATATACGGTGGCGCAGGCGGGCAATGTGGTGGCGGCGGGCAGCGTGCTGCTGTCTTTGGTCGATCCGCTGGACGTGTCGATGGACGTATTTTTGCCGATTAGCGCGATGGGGCAGGTAGCGATTGGGGCGCAGGCACGGATTGTTCCCGACGGTTTGCCGGCGGTGTTGCCGGCGCAGGTCATCCGAATTGCCGAGCAAGCGCAATTCACGCCGAAATATGTGGAAACCGCCGCCGAGCGCGAGCATTTGATGTATCGCGTAACGGTGCGGATTCCGCCCGAGATTGCCGCCGATTATGCCGATTATCTCAAGGGCGGCATGACAGCTGTTGGCTATGTGCGCTTAGACGAGCATAAGGAATGGCCGAGCGAATTGGCATTGCGTCTGCCGGCGAAGTTGCAATGACTGCGCCGTTAGCCGTTGATGTGCGCCGTGTTTCGCATCGCTACGGCAAAACGACGGCATTGGAGAGTTTCAGCCTCAGCCTACCGGCAGGGGAAAGCATTGCTTTGGTCGGGCCGGACGGTGTGGGCAAATCGACTTTGCTGGCATTGATTGCAGGGGTCAAAATTCTACAAAGCGGCAGTTTGCATGTTTTCGGACAAGATATTGCCGACCGCCATGCGCGACAAGCCCTGTCGCGGCGGATTGCCTTTATGCCGCAGGGCTTGGGCTATAATCTCTATCCCACGCTTTCGATTGACGAAAATATCGATTTCCACGCGCGCTTATTTTCCATTCCCGCCGCCGAGCGCGAGGCGCGGATTGAGCGATTGTTAAGCGCCACCGATTTACTGCGTTTTCGCGACCGTCCTGCGGGCAAGCTCTCGGGCGGCATGAAACAGAAATTAAGCCTGTGCTGCGCATTGGTGCATGACCCCGAACTGTTGATTTTAGACGAACCGACGACGGGCGTTGATCCGCTGTCAAGGCGACAATTCTGGCAATTGATTGCCGATTTGCGTCGCGAAAATCCGCGCATGACGGTACTGGTCGCCACCGCCTATATCGACGAGGCGGAGCAATTCGAACAATTAATTGCCATGGACGAGGGCAAATTGCTGATTCATGCGCCGACGGCGGAAGTGATAGCACAATACGCCGGCACGGCGCCGCCCGATGATGAGGACATCAGCCATATTACGCCGCTGGAGCGCGCCTATCATCATCTCTTGCCCGAAGACAAACGTGGCGATGTGGATTTGCAGATTCCGCCTTTTCAGCCCGAAGCAGATGCGCCGCCGGCAATGGAGGCGGAGGGCTTGAGCAAACGTTTCGGCGATTTCACGGCGGTGGACAACGTCAGTTTTCGGATTGAAAAAGGCGAGATTTTCGGCTTTTTAGGCTCGAACGGCTGCGGCAAATCCACCACGATGAAGATGCTGACGGGGCTGCTTGAGCCTAGCGAAGGCCATGCCGAACTCTTAGGCGAAGCCATCGAAGCCGGCAGTATCGAGATGCGGATGCGCGTGGGCTATATGTCGCAAGCCTTTTCTTTGTATGAAGAAATGAGCGTACGCAAAAATCTGGAAATGCACGCCACTTTATACCGCCTGCGCGGTAGCGCGGCGCGAAAAGCGGTGCAAGATGCTTTAAGTCGCTATCAATTGGCGGAAGTGGCGGATATCTTGCCGCGCCATTTGTCTTTGGGACTGCGCCAGCGTCTGCAACTTGCCGCCGCCTGCCTGCATCATCCCGAAGTCTTGATTTTAGACGAACCGACTTCGGGCGTGGATCCTGCGGCGCGCGATTTGTTCTGGCAAGAATTGGGCAAACTCTCGCGCGAAGAACGGATTACCATCTTCGTATCCACTCATTTCATGAGCGAGGCGGCGCGCTGCGACCGCATTTCCTTTATGCACCGCGGACGCGTGCTGGATATGGGTACGCCGCGGGAATTATGCCGCCGTCAAGATGCGGCGAATTTGGAAGAAGCCTTTATCCGCTATTTGGAAGCTGCCGAAGAGGCGCCCGTAGCGGCAGAAGACCGTCAGGACGCCGAACAGCATCCGCCCATCGCCGCCGCGCATACCGCGCCGCAAAGCGGTTTTATAGCATGGCTGTCTTTGCTGTGGACTTTTGCCAGACGCGAAAGCAAGGAATTGCTACGCGACCCCGTGCGTCTGTTTTTCGCCTTGTTCGGGCCCGTGCTGATGATGGTCTCTGCCGCCGCCGCGATTTCTTTTGATGTGCGCGCGATTGATTTCGCCGTCTGGGATCAAGACCAAAGCGCGGAAAGTCGCGCTTTATTGGCACATTTTCGCGGCTCGCCTTATTTTTGCGAGCAGGCGCCGCTGTCTTCCGCCGCCGCCAAAGAGGCGGCGCTAAAAAGCGGCAGGGCGGCTTTAGTGATTGAGATTCCTTCAGGTTTTGCCAAAGACATGCTCAGGCAATCGCCGACACCGGTCGCTTTTCTCATTAGCGGCAGCGAGCCTTTCTTGGCGGAAAACATCAAAGGCATGGTCTTGGGTATTGTGCAAAGCTATAGCGCGGAAAAATTGCAGCAAAGCGGCTATCCTCTCGATTTCAGTCCGCCGCTGCAAGTGCAGGCACGCTTTGCCTATAATCAGGATTTCAAAAGTATTTATGCTATCACGCCCGGCGTGATTATGATGGCATTGATGCTGATTCCCGTGATGATGACCACTTTGGGTGTGGTGCGCGAAAAAGAAATCGGCTCTATCAGCAATCTGTACACCTCGCCTGCCTCGGTGGCGCAATTTCTGCTCGGCAAGCAATTGCCCTATATCGGCGCAGGCTTATTGAGCTTTCTTATCTTGGTCTTATTGGCGGTGCTGCTCTTCGACGTGCCGATTCGCGGCAGCTTTTTCGCCATGCTATTGGGCGCCTACCTGCTGATTTTTGCCGTTACCGCCTTTGGTTTGCTGGTATCCAGTGTTTTGTCTTCACAAGTGGCGGCAATGGCGGCTGCAGCGATTCTGACCATGATTCCCGCCATGAATTTCTCCGGCATGCTTTACCCCGTTTCCACCATTACCGGCGGCGGACGTATCATGGCGGCAGTCTTCCCTGCAGCACATTTTCAGCGCATCTCTTTGGGTGCCTTTACCAAAGGGCAGAGTTTTGCCGATTTTCTCCCCAACTACGCCGCCTTGCTCGCCTTTGCGCTGGGCTGTCTCAGCCTCGCCATTATGCTGCTACGCAAACAGGAGAAATAAATGCACCGCTTCCGCAACACCTTGACCCTGACCCTCAAAGAATTCCGCAGCCTGCTCTCCGATGCCGTCATGATGGGTTTGATTATCGTGATATTCACGGTGGCAGTGATTGCGATTGCCAAAGGCATCAGTATTGAAGTGCGTAATGCCAGCGTTGCCATTGTCGATGAAGACCATTCCGTCTTTAGCCGCCGCCTCGCCGACAGCCTGCAAGCGCCGTATTTCCAGCCGCCGCAGTATCTGCCCTCGCTGAAGGAGGCGCAGCAAGCCATGGATAAAGGCGACTATATTTTTGTACTGGTACTGCCGCCGCAACTGGAAAAAGACCTACTGCGCGGCGCCAAGCCGGAAATCCAAGTTATCGCCGATGCCACCGCGCTCAGCCAAGCCGGTATCGGCTTCGGCTATTTACAACACATCATACAGCGCGAAGCCCTCGCCCTACTCGGACAGGGTGATATGGCGGATTTGCTGCCCCTGCAGCCCCATCTCAACATCACATTCAACCCCAATACCGACAGCAGCTGGTTTTTAGCTCTTGCCAACGTCAGCACCTTCGTATTCATGCTTGCCATGCTCTTGGTCGGCGCAGCGGTCATTCGCGAACGCGAACGCGGCACCATCGAGCATCTGCTCGTCATGCCCGTTAGCGCCAACGAAATTGCGGCGGCAAAAATCATCGCCAACGGTACAGTCATTGCGCTGGCGACATTGGCATCGGTGCAATTTATCGTTAAAGGCGTATTAAACGTGGATTTATCGGGATCAATGGCACTATTTGCGCTTGGTACGGTCGTCTTTCTTTTTTCCGCCGCCGCCCTCGGCATTCTGCTCGCCATCGCCGCCCCCAGCATGCCGCAATTCGCCCTCCTCATGTTGCCGATATACATCGTTCTGCGCATCATCTCGGGCGGCGAAACGCCTTTGGCAAGCATGCCCGACTGGCTGCAAAACATCAGCCAAGCCTCGCCCATGACCCAATACGTCAGCTTCAGCAATGCCGTACTGTTCCGCAACGCGCCCCTGCATCTGGTGCAAAAAGAGCTGCTGATTATGGGCGGCATCGGACTGGCATTTTTACTCATCGCCCTGCTGCGCTTCCGCTCCATGCTCGACAAACAAGGATAAACCATGACCGCCACCCGCCTATCATTCAGTCTCGCCCTCATCATCAGCCTTGCCGCCTGCCAACACAGCGACATACCGCCGATAGACACGCGCATCAGCCTGCCGACGAGCTTTGAACACAGCCCCGACAACCCCAGCAAAACCGACATCCGCACATGGTGGCGGCATTTCCAAGATCCCGTTCTCAACCGCCTTATCGACGATGCCCTTGCCAATGCGCCCGACATCGCCATCGCCAAAGCACGAATGGAACAAGCCCAAGCCACCGCCGCCCTTGCCGACAGCGATAAAAACCCCCTGCTCGGCGCCACCGCAGGCGCAGGCATCGCCTTAGGCAATCTCGACAACCCTCTATCCCACACCCTGCCGACACCAATCGGCGACAGCCTCGCCCCCGCCGCCCATAGCCGACAAAGCGCCCTTATCGGCAGCTGGACAGCCGACTTCTTCGGCAAAAAACAAAGCGACGCCGATGCCGCCTACTATGCCTATCTCAGCGAAACCGAACGCCTGCACGGCGCGCAAATCCTACTCGCGGCACACATCGCCCGACACTACATCGAAGCTCGCCACATCGAAGCGCACAGCCGCATCCTGCAAACCCAAAAATCCGCCCTGCAAGAACTGGCGCGCTATGCCGCAGGCCGCTTTGCCGCCGGACAAGCCAGCCAATACGACCGCGAAGACCTCGCCACCAAAATTGCCGCCCTCAATGCGCAAATCGCCGGCCTTGATGCCGAACGCAGCAATCACATCACCCACATTGCCGCCCTCGCCGGTAAAACCGAACTGCACATCACCGCAGACGGCGGCAAACTCTTCGCCTCCCTGCCTGTCGCCCCCGGCGGACACTACCCCGCCGAACTCATCACACGCCGCCCCGACATCCGTGCCCGCAAAGCCGCCGTCTTAGCACGCAGCGCCCAAGTCGCCTCCGCCGAAGCCGACTTCTACCCGCGTTTCAGCCTTAACTTCGCACTGGCGGAGGGACGCATCGGACTCGACGGCGACCTGCTGCAACACAGCCTCGGCGGCAGCGGTGCAGGCTTAGGCATCAATCTGCAACTGCCGATTTTTACCGCAGGCCGCCTGCAAGCCCAACTGGACAAAGCCGAAGCCCAACTGCATCAAGCCCTCGCCGAATACGACCAAACCCTGCTCAACGCCCTTGCCGAAGCACAAAACAGCTACCGCCTCGCCGCCGCCTTGGAAAAGCAAGCCCAATCCCTGAATAAAGCCCTGCAACACAGCGAAACACAAATTGCACAAGCACGCAGCCTCTTCAAATACGGACGCGAAACCTTCGACACCATCCCCAGCGCCATTCTCAATGCCGCCGAATACCGCACACATCAACTCGCCAACCGCCGCGGCTATGCCCTGAACCTTATCCAACTCTACAGCGCCCTCGGCGGCGGCTGGAAACAACATACGCCTTGATATATAGTCAAGAAAATCAAAAAGAGTTACAAATCCACAGGAAGTAAAAGAATAGTTTATCGATGCAATCTAAGCGCCAATCCTTGCGTTTACGTTTAAGCCAAGCCCACATTTTCTCGATAGGGTTCTAGCGGATTGGTTGATATGGGTTATAGCAAGCATTTGCGAGTTAATCACGGACAAAACGAATTTGCACATGGCAGCAGACACATCAACGGTATAG
>ERZ1023409.23-NODE-23-length-56218-cov-12.105532_pt1 | contig 56218 bp, 52 predicted proteins | sample MGYA00380508_ERZ1023409 | MGnify/ENA primary metagenome ERZ1023409 (study PRJEB33173, sample SAMEA4830325) | metagenome | study: EMG produced TPA metagenomics assembly of the PRJEB25223 data set...
TTCTTTGCTCTTCGTAGGAAATTCCGTCTTGTTTTAAAGTTTAACGGCTATACAATTTGTCATGGCGTATACCTTAAGGCATAAACGCCTAAGCTAAGGTTAAAAATATTGCAAGATGATAATTGTTAGTAATTTTAGTCTTACTCTTATTTGCTTTGCGCTTGAGAAAGCGGCTGTTTTTTCGCCACGATTTGGGAAAGATGGTGTTATGATGCGCGTTTTGCTTAATTTCACAGAGGGAAGAGATGAAAACAGGAAAAATGCTTGCATTAGCAGCGGCTTTGCTCAGTGTGCAAGTCTGGGCGGAAGCGATTAAGGTAGGCTATATCAGTCTGCCTGCGCATGGGGCGAATTTCATTGCCAAAGAGCGCGGCTATTTCGCTGAGCAAGGTTTGGAAGCGGAAATGGTACGCTTTCAGTCCGCACAGCAAATGGCGGTGGCGATTGCTTCCGGTGATGTGGATTACGGTATTACTTCGATTACCGGCGGTTTACTCAATTTGGCGGCGCGCGGCGATGCGGTGCGGATTTTCGGCGGTTCTTTGATGGAAGATCCTTCCGTGGAAGGTCAAGTGATTTTGGCTTCCAATCAGGCTTATGAAGAGGGTTTGCAGTCGCCTAAGGATTTGGCGGGCAAACGTTGGGCGGTTACCACCGCCGGCTCTTCTTTCAGCTATATGGGCGGGCAAATTGCCGCCGCGGCGGGCGCAGATGCCAAATCGCTGAAGATGATTCCTTTTAACGGCATTCCGACGATTACTGCGGCGCTTTCCACCGGTCAGGTGGACGCTTGGTCTATTCAGCCGGCGATTGCGCAGCGCCTGATTGACAAGGGCGAGGCAAAGGTAATCGGCAAAGTGGCGGATTATTTGCCGGATTATCAAGTTACGGTCTTATTTACTTCTACCAAGAACGTGCAGGAAAAACCTAATCAGGTCAAAGGTTTTAAAACGGCTTATGCGCGCGCCATCGCCGATTACAATAAGGTGCTGGTCGATCATCAGGGCGAGGCGGCGGAAATTGATGCAGTGGTTGCGGCGGTGCATAAATATGTGCACAGCGATGAGCCGCTCGAAAAAGCCAGAGATTTGATTTTGCAAAATAATATGAAACTATCCGAAGGGGCGGCATTAAACCGCGCCGATGCGCTCAAACAAATCGAATGGTTTAAGGCGGAAGGCTCGGTGCCGGCTAATCTTGAAGGCGAAAAAATTCTCACGCCTGATGCACACGAGGCGGCGCAGTAATGCAATTAAGCATTCGCGGTTTACATCATTTCTATCAAGGGCGTCCGATTTTGCAAGATATTCATCTTGAGGTAAATGCCGGCGAAATCGTCTGCATTATCGGGCCGTCCGGCTGCGGCAAATCGACTTTATTGCGCATGATGGGCGGCTTGGAACGCCCGAGCCGCGGCGAAGTGTTGTGCGGCGGCGAACTGCCTAGCGGTACACTGAATCCTTTAACCTATATTTTTCAGGATTTTGCCCTTTTGCCTTGGCGAACGGTGGCAGGCAATATTGCCTTGGTCTTGGAAGGACATGGCTTAAGCCGTGCCGATAAGCAGGCGCGGATTGCCGATGTGCTGGCGCGCACGCGTTTAAGCGATTTTGCCAAGGCTTGGCCGCGGCAATTATCCGGCGGCATGAAGCAGCGCGTGGCGATTGCACGCGCTTTGGCGGTTAATCCCGCCGTCTTGCTGATGGACGAGCCGCTGTCGGCTTTAGACAGCCAAACTAAAGAATTATTGCTCGATGATTTTGTTAATTTATGGCATAGCGCGCCTTTTTCCGCCGTCTATGTTACGCATAATCTGAACGAGGCGGTGCGCTTGGGGCATAAAATCGTAGTGCTGACGCGCTGCCCCGGCAAAATTCGCGAGATTGTCAGCATTGACAAACCTTTGCAGGAGCGACAAGCCCATGCCGCCGATTTATTGGAAATCGAACAGGCTTTATGGGCGTCGATGCGGCAAGAGGCGGAAGCAGCGGAATGGGAGTTGGTCGATGGCTGATACAATCACACAATTACAGCCTGTGCCTTTAAAAGCCAAGGTGTTCAGCCGCTTTGTGCCACGCTGGGTCGCGCCGGCGGTATTTATCGTCTTAATTGCGCTCTGGCAGCTGTGCAGCAGCTTGGGCTGGGTCAATCCACTGGCTTTGGCTTCGCCTTATGAAGTGTGGCAGCAATTGCACTATCTGTGGCAAAGCGGCGGTTTGCAGGAGCATGTGGGCGCGAGTCTGCGCCGTTTATTGCTGGGTTGGAGCTTGGGCAGCCTTTTGGGCGTGGCGGTGGGCTTGGTCATCGGTTTGTGGATTTATGCCCGCGCCGGCTTGCTGCCCTTGGTTTCCGCTCTCTTTCCCGTGCCGAAAATCGCGCTCTTACCGCTGTTTATCGTCTGGTTCGGCACCGGCGAAGGCTCAAAAATCGCCACTATTTTATTCGGCGTCTTTTTCCCTACCGTCATCGCCACTTATGCCGCCATCGATGGCGTGGACAGAGGCTTAATCCGCATGGGACAATCCTTCGGCTTATCCACATGGGCGCTGATTCGCAAAATTCTGCTGCCGGGCGCCTTGCCGGGCATTTTGGCGGGCTTTCGCATTTCTTTCTCCATCGGCATCACGATGCTGATTGCTGCGGAAATGATTGGCGCGCAAAACGGCATCGGCACCTATATTCTCAATGCCGGAGCTTTGTTCCGCTTGGATCAGCTCTTGGCAGGGGTGGTGCTTTTATCTTTATTGGGCGTCTTGGGGGCTTGGTTAATCGGCTTGGTGGAAAAATACGCTTTACGGTGGCGGGAATGAGAAAACAAATAGGGATTTGCCTGTATTTAATAACGGCAGCGGCATGGGCGCAGCAAAGTAATGATGAACCGCCGGTGGCATTGCTGCCCAGCCAAGGCAATGTCGGCACAGGCGAGCAATTGCTGCAAGATGCGCAGCAGGGCGTGGGCGCGCTTGCCAATCCTGCGGCAAATCCTGCGCCGCAGGCAAGAGCACAAACAATGGTACTGCCGCAAGGCACGATTTCTAGCGCGCCGTTGGCAAGCACGCAGGCTGCGCCGCCGTGGTCGGGCTATCAGGCGGCGGAATCTTTGGCGGCAAACGGCAATCCCGATTTGGCACTCAAGCAATTGGAAGCGCGTTTGGCGGCAGCGCCCGATGATGCGAAAGCAGCCTATCTCAAAGGCTTAATTCTGATGCAATTGGGACGCAGCGAAGATGCCGAACGCTGGTTCAATATGATGCGCAGCAATTTCCCCAAACTGCCGCAGCCTTATAATGCCTTGGCGGTCATTTATTCGGGACGCAACGATTGGGCGGCGGCGCAGCAGGTGCTGGAAGCCTTATTGGCGATTGAGCCGAACCATCATAATGCGCGGCTGAATCTGGCGAACGTGCATCTACGTCTGGCGCGCCGGCAATACGAAGCCGCCCTCAAAAACAAACCCAAAGATGCTATGATTATGCAAAAATTACAGCAACTCGATGCTTTACAAAAATAGGAACGCAATCAATGAATGACGAACAGAAAAAAGCCCTCGGCGCGGTGCTTGCCCAATTAGACAAACAATTCGGCAAAGGCACGGTCATGCGCTTAGGCGAACAAGCCGCGCAACACGATATTCAAGCCATCTCTACCGGTTCTTTAGGCTTGGATATTGCGCTCGGTATCGGCGGCTTGCCCAAAGGGCGGATTGTAGAAATCTACGGCCCCGAATCTTCGGGCAAAACCACCATGATGCTGCAAGTGATTGCCCAAGCGCAGCGGGCGGGCGGCTCGGCGGCATTTATTGATGCCGAACACGCGCTCGACCCCGTCTATGCACGCAAATTAGGCGTAAATACCGATGATTTATACGTTACCCAGCCCGATAACGGCGAACAAGCCTTGGAAATTACCGATGCTTTGGTGCGCTCCGGCGCATTTGACGTGATTGTGGTGGATTCGGTCGCCGCCCTCACACCCAAAGCGGAAATCGAAGGCGAAATGGGCGATTCCCATATGGGCTTGCAGGCGCGTTTGATGAGCCAAGCCCTGCGCAAACTGACGGCGAATATCAAAAAAGCCAATACCTTAGTCGTTTTCATCAACCAAATCCGCATGAAAATCGGCGTGATGTTCGGTTCGCCGGAAACCACCACCGGCGGCAATGCGCTGAAATTCTATGCCTCCGTGCGTATGGATATCCGCCGCATCGGCTCGGTGAAAGACGGCGAAGAAGTCTTGGGCAACGAAACTCGCGTCAAAGTCGTGAAAAACAAAGTCTCGCCGCCGTTTAAGCAGGCGGAATTCGAGATTTTATACGGCGAAGGCGTATCGCGCGAAGGCGAGATTATCAAATTGGGCGTAGATACCGATATCATTCAAAAATCAGGCGCTTGGTATAGCTACAATAATGAAAAAATCGGACAGGGCAAGGAAAAAGTCCGCACGTATCTGAAAGAAAATCCGCAATTGGCGCAGAAAATCGAAGCGCAAATCCGTGAGAAATTCATCGGCGGCGAAGCCAGCCTGCCGGAGTCGCGCGAGGAAAGCGACGGCAGCGGAGAGGATTTTGACAACGAGTGATTTAGCAAGTGCTTTTGAAGCGCAATGCCTGCAAGCCCTATCGCGGCGCGAACACAGCAAAGGCGAACTGCTGGCGAAAAAAGCGGCGGAATTGGACGAAGAAAGCGCCGTCGCCGTGATTGAAGGCTTGGCGGAGCGCGGCTGGCAAAGCGATTGGCGTTATTGCCAAAGCTATGTGCGCAGCAAAAGCAATAGCGGCAACGGCGCACTGAAAATCAAACAAGGCTTGCAGCGCAGCGGCATTTCTGCCGAGATGCTGCGCGAGGCATTAGAGGAAATCGACTGGTTCGCCCTTGCCGCCCAAGTCTATGCCAAAAAATACCCGCAAACGACAAAAGACCGCGCCGAACGCGCCAAGCGGCAACGCTTTATGGTGCAGCGCGGTTTCTCTTTTGAAGAAATCCGACATGCCGAATCTTGCGCGGAGCACGAAGATGGCTGATGTGCAGCGTTTTTTACAAGCTCAAGAAACGGTTTATATGCAGGCTTTGGCGGAAATTCGCGCCGGAAAAAAAGCCGGTCATTGGATGTGGTTTATGTTTCCGCAAATCCAAGGACTGGGACGCAGCACCATGGCGCAAAGCTATGCCATCGCCGATTTAGAAGAAGCGCAGGCGTATTTGCAGAATCCTATTTTGGCGGCGCGCTTGGAAAACCTTGTCGCCGCCGTGCTCACGCACAGCCAATTGTCGGCGGAAAACATTTTCGGCGCGACCGATGCGCTGAAATTGCGTTCCTGCATGACTCTATTCAGCCTTGCCAATCCCGATATTGCCATGCCCTTTTTGGTGGTATTGAAACAAAAATTCGATGCCGAGCCTTGCCAAGCCACTTTGGCGATTCTCGGCATTTCTCCTTCTCTTTTTTCAACCTTAGTACATTCACAATGAAAAAAATGACCACAGCGGAAATCCGCAGCGCTTTTTTGAATTATTTTGCCGAACAAGAGCATAAGATTCTTCATTCCGCTTCTCTCGTGCCGGGCAACGATCCTACTTTGCTGTTTACCAATGCCGGCATGGTGCCGTTTAAAGACATTTTCATCGGCGCGGAAAGCCGCGACTACAAACGCGCCACCACCGCGCAAAAATGCGTACGCGCCGGCGGCAAACATAATGATTTGGAAAACGTGGGCTATACCGCGCGGCATCATACCTTCTTTGAGATGATGGGCAATTTCAGTTTCGGCGATTATTTCAAAGCCGACGCCATTCCTTTTGCCTGGAATTTGCTGACCAAAGTATTTGAAATTCCTGCCGAGAAACTTTTGGCGACCGTCTATCATGAAGACGAAGAGGCTTTCGGCATTTGGCGCGATGTTATCGGTTTGCCGGAAGAACGGATTATCCGCATCGGTGACAAGCCGGGCAAGGCCAAGTATGAGTCGGACAATTTCTGGGCGATGGGCGACACCGGCCCTTGCGGTCCTTGTACGGAAATTTTCTACGACCATGGTCCGCAGGTTTGGGGCGGGCCTCCGGGTTCTGCCGAAGAAGACGGCGACCGCTTTATTGAGATTTGGAACATTGTGTTCATGCAGTTTGAGCGCGATGCGGCGGGTAATATGAAACCTCTGCCCAAGCCTTCGATTGATACCGGCATGGGCTTGGAGCGCATGACGGCGGTGATGCAGGGCGTGCATTCCAATTACGAGATTGATTTGTTTGTGAATCTGCTTAATGCGGTGGCGGAGGCGGTAGGCTGCGCCAATGAGAGGCAGGCTTCTTTAAAAGTGATTGCCGACCATATCCGCGCCACCGTATTTTTAATGACGGACGGCGTATTGCCCGGCAATGAGGGACGCGGCTATGTGCTGCGCCGCATTATGCGCCGCGCCATTCGTCATGGCTATAAATTGGGGCAGACACAGCCTTTCTTCCATCAATTGGTTGCGCCGCTGGTTAAAGAAATGGGCGCGGCTTATCCCGAGATTGCCGAGGCGGAAAAGCGCGTGCGTGAGGCGATTTTGCGCGAAGAGCAGCGTTTTGCCCAAACCCTTGACGGAGGCATGCAGGTCTTGGAAAAAGATTTGGCGACTTTGCAAGGTACGGAAATTTCGGGCGAAACCGTGTTCAAACTCTATGACACTTTCGGTTTCCCTGTGGATTTGACCGCCGATATTGCCCGCGAGCGCAATTTAACGCTGGATATGGCGGGTTATGAAGCGGCGATGAACCGTCAGCGCGAGCAAGCCAAAGCGGCGGGCAAATTCCATGCCGATACGCAGTACGCCATTGAGGGTAAAACGATGTTCCGCGGCTATACGCAGGAAAAACTGCGCAGCACGATTCGCGCGATTTTTGTGGACGGTCAGGCGGTGGATAATCTGAACCACGGCGACGAGGCGGTAATTGTGCTGGCGGAAACGCCTTTTTACGGCGAGTCGGGCGGTCAGGTCGGCGATACCGGCGTGATTTACAGCGCAAACGGGGAATTTTTAGTCAGCGATACGCAAAAACAAGGCGATAATTTCCTGCATTTCGGTACTTTGCAAAGCGGACAATTGTTTGCCGGCGATACGGTCGATGCCAGAATTTCGCGTTCGCGCCGCCGCCAAATCAAGCGTCATCACAGCGCCACGCATTTATTGCACCGCGCTTTGCGCGATACCCTCGGCAGCCATGTGCAGCAAAAAGGCTCTTTGGTCGATGAATTTAAAACACGTTTCGACTTTTCGCATGAGACGGCATTAAGCGCCGAAGAAATCGAGGCGGTGGAGCAAGCCATCAATAAGCAAGTGATGGCGAATGTGGCGGTCAGCATCGAAGAAATGTCTTATGACGCGGCGCGTGAAAAGGGCGCGATGGCGTTGTTCGGCGAGAAATACGGCGATGTGGTGCGCGTGGTCAGCATGGGCGACGAGGATTATTCGATTGAGCTGTGCGGCGGTACGCATGTAAGTCAGACCGGCGATATCGGCTTGGTGAAAGTGATGAGCCAAGGTGCGGTCTCGGCGGGAGTTCGCCGCATCGAATGCGTGGCGGGCGAGGCTTTATTGGCGGCGATGCGCGAGCAAAGCGCCGTCTTGCAGCAATTGGCGGCACAACTGAAAACCGATGCGGCGCAATTACCGGAACGTGTGGAGCATTTGCAGCAGCAATTGAAAGCGGCGGAAAAACAAGTCCAGCAATTGAAGCGCGAATTAGCCAGCGGCGGCGCGCAAAACGAAGCGGCGGCGCAAAGCATCGGACAATGGAAAGTCTTGGTATTGCAGCGCGACGGTTTTGACAATGCAACCCTGCGCGACAGCGCCGACCAATTGCGCGATCAGCAGCAATTGGATGCGGTGGTGATCGGCGGCGTGGACGGCGATACGGCGCGTCTGGTGATCAGCGTCAGCAAAGCGGCGGTTGCCAGAGGCTTGCATGCAGGCGATATTATCCGCCAATTGGCGGCGCATATCGGCGGCAAAGGCGGCGGTCGTCCCGATTTCGCCCAAGCCGGCGGCAAGAATATTGCCGGTATGGACAAAGCATTGGCGGCTTTGGCGGAAGTTTTGCCGCAATAAGCGCATAAAGAGGATTTGCCGTGCCTTCGCATGGCATTGGGGCAATCCGCAGCAGTCTGCGGTGTTTTAAAGAGGAAAGAAAGGAAATGGCGTTAATTGTACAAAAATATGGCGGCACTTCGATGGGCTCGATCGAGCGTATCGAAAATGTGGCGGAGCGCATTATTCGTGTGCGAAAAGCGGGGCATGATGTGGTGGTAACCGTATCGGCGATGAGCGGCGAAACCAACCGTCTCATTGCTTTGGCGCATGAAATCAGTAAGCGCCCCAGTCCGCGCGAGATGGACGTGTTGATGAGCACGGGCGAGCAAGTCTCTATCGCGCTTTTGGCAATCGCTTTGAATAAGCGCGGCTATCCTGCAGTATCTATGACGGGCTGGCAGGCGGGCATGCAAACCGACAATGCCTACATGAAAGCCCGCATCACCAATATCGACAAAGACCGCATTCATGAAGCTTTAAAACAAGGCAAAGTAGTGGTGGTGGCAGGCTTCCAAGGCATCAATCCCGACGGCGACATCACCACGCTGGGACGCGGCGGCTCCGATACCACCGGCGTGGCATTGGCGGCGGCTTTGGGCGCGGCGGAATGCCAGATTTACACCGATGTGGACGGCGTATATACCACCGATCCGCGCGTTGAGCCGAAAGCGCGCAAACTCGACCGCATTACCTTTGACGAAATGCTAGAAATGGCGAGCTTGGGTTCAAAAGTATTGCAAATCCGCTCTGTGGAATTTGCAGGCAAATATAAAGTGCCGCTGCGCGTATTATCTTCTTTTGAAGACGACGACAGCGAAGGAACATTAATTACTTTAGAGGAAAATGCTATGGAATCAGCAGTTATTACCGGTATCGCCTTCAGTCGCGATGAAGCGCAAATCAATGTATTCGATGTGCTTGACGAGCCGGGTATTGCCTATAAAATTCTCGGCCCGATCGGCGAAGCCAATGTGAATGTGGATATGATTGTGCAAAATATCGGTGAAAACGGCAAAACCGACTTTACTTTTACCGTGCCGCGCGACGATGTCGAGCAATCGCTGGAAATCCTCAATGCGCAGTTAAGCTCTTGGGAAGGCGTGAAAATCAGCAGTTCGGACGTGGCGAAAGTATCGGTTGTCGGCGTGGGTATGCGTTCGCATGCAGCGGTTGCCAGCACCATGTTCAAAGCCCTGTCGGAAGTAGGCGTGAACATCCGCATCATTACCACCAGCGAAATCAAAATCTCGGTCGGTATCGATGAGAAATTCCTCGAACTGGCGGTGCGTACCCTGCACGAAGCCTTTAATCTCGACAAAGCGGCGGAATAAAAGCACCGCACAGCGTAAAAAACAAGACCGATAATTGTCGGTCTTGTGCGTTTTGGCAAACTCTTTTTATATAGTCGGAGAAGTGAAAAAGTAGTACAAGGCGGCGAGCCGCAGACAGTACAAGAGCGTACGGCAAGGCGAGCCAACGCCGTAATACTTTTTCAATTCTTTGACTATAGTACCTTAACTTCAAAATGAGACTTAGATATACACATTTTGTCAGGAGAAGCGCTTAGAATAATCTCATTTTGAAGTTAAGAGACTATCAAGCGTGGAAAAACAATGAATGCAATCAAACACTATGGACAAGGGCTTTTGCTCAGTTTGGGCTTGGCAGGATTAAGCATGATGCTGGCGGGGCAGCCGTGGTTCTTTAAAGGCGTATCCCCGCTGATCGTGGCGATTGTTCTCGGTATGCTGCTGGGCAACACGCTCTATCCGCGTATTGCCGCGCCCTGCCAAAAAGGGGTTAATTTCGCCAAAGCCTATTTGCTGCGCACCGGCATTATTCTCTACGGCTTAAATCTGAGTCTGCAAGAAATCATCGGCTTGGGTTGGTCGGCAGTGCTGGCGGATATCTTGATGATTGCCTCAACCGTCTTGCTCGCCTATCTCTTAGGAAAAAAATGTCTGGGCTTGGATAAGGAAAGCGCCGTCTTAATCGGCGCAGGAGCGGGCATTTGCGGCGCGGCGGCGATCATGGCAATGGAAAACGTGCTAAAAAATCGTCCTGAAAAAACCGCCGTAGCGGTGGCGACCGTCGTGATTTTCGGCACGCTGTCGATGTTCTTATATCCGCAACTATTCGCTTGGCATTGGGGCGGACTATCCGCATCGGCATTTGCGAAATATATCGGCTTATCCGTGCATGAAGTCGCGCAAGTATATGTGGCGGCGGAAATCATCGACGGGCAACTGCTGGCAGAAGCGGTAACGATGAAAATGATCCGCGTCATGCTGCTGGCACCGTTTTTGTTAATACTTTCTTATCTTTGGCAAAAACAGCAGCTGATAGGAACTGAAAAGCAAAAAATCGCCATACCTTATTTTGCCTTCGGCTTTATTGCGGCGGCAGTCTTCGCCTCGATATTCGCACTGCCGCCTCAACTTATGGCGGCAATCCGACTGCTGGACACTTGGCTGCTGGCAGCGGCAATGGCAGCTTTGGGCTTGAGCACGCATTGGACGGTGCTGAAAAAAGCCGGCAGCAAACCTCTGCTCTTAGCCGCACTGTTATGGCTGTGGTTGATAGTCTTCGGCTTATTCTTGAGCTTAGGCTTGCTGTAAATCGACAGCTAAAGAAATTTTAGCATACGTTTATTTATCCCCTGTTTTTAAGGCTTAATTTGGCAGGTTTATTACTTGCTCGTCTTTAATCTTTTGAATAAAAATAGCCAGAGTTGTTAAATTATAAATACTGGGAATAATACTGAAAGCTTCTTCTAATTTGTTTTTAGCAGAAAGCCAACCCTGCCCGTCGGTAATCCAAACAAATTCGTAATTCGGGTATTGATTAATTTTTGGCGCAATATCAGAATAAGCCCGCGCAACTTCATTTAATTTTGATCCGCCGACATTATAAAAATTCGTTTCTATAAGATAGGTTTTTACCGGCGATTTGATTACAAAATCAAATCGCTTTATATCCATCCCCAAACTTTTAATCTCTGGAAAAACAGTATTGACAACTTCGCTATCAAATGTAATTCCAGCTGTTCTAAATTGATTGGCGACCGAAAGACTCATATTATTGCCGCCGCGATTTTTTCTTGCATTAGTATCCAAGCCGACTTCTATTCCAAACACATAATCTACTAAATTGCCAATATCTTTATTGCGAAAAACTTCCGCCAAACCTGTTTGTTCAATATATTCGGCGATTTTATCTGGAGAAGTAAAATAGCTGTTTATGTCTATAATTTGCAAATCCCGATTTAATACTTTTGCTTTTTTACTTTTACGGACAGCAATTAAGATATCCAATATTTCAAATGATTTAGGGTTTTCATTGTAAATATCACAAACCGCTTCTTGAATATTTTCTTTGCCAATTAGGTAGTTCAATTGATTGAGTTTGACCATAATCGGTTTGATATTGGCACGAATTTTTGCAAAATCCGTAAAAGAATCCAATGTTGCATTTGTCTCTGCAAGCTGTTCTAAAAAATCTTCAAATCTAGACATTTTTAATTCTCAATCTTTTTTCTGCCAATTCAAAAAACGTTTTTTCCATTTCGCAACCGCAAAATTTTCGCCCATTTTGCAAGGCGGCTACTCCCGTCGTACCGCTGCCCATAAAGGGATCAAAAATCAAATCGCCCGCATGAGAAGCGGCTTGAATGCAACGCTCGACCAATGCCAGCGGTTTTTGTGTCGGGTGTTTGCCGAATAGTTTTTCCTTTTTGTTTGGCGGAGCGATTTTCCATACGCATTTCATTTGCTTGTCGCCGTTTTGTGCTTTCATGACATCATAATGGAAGATATGTTTGGCTTTTTTATCTTTTTTTGCCCATAGCAAAGTTTCGGTAGAATGAGTAAAAAAGCGGCAGGATAAATTCGGCGGCGGATTAGGTTTTTCCCATGTAATATTATTCAATATATGATAGCCGATGCTTTGCATTAAATAACCAATTAAATAAATATTATGATGCGTACCACACACCCAAATCGTGCCCTTGGGCTTCAACAATGCATAACACAAACGCAGCCATTCTTCGTAAAATTCCAGATTACCTGCCAAACCTTTCGATTTATCCCAGCAGCCTTTATTGACTGAAACCATTTGTCCGTTTTGACAAGTAAAGCCGTCATTAGAAAGAAAATACGGCGGATCGACGAAAATCATATCAAAGCAGCCGTTCGGATGTTTATCTAAAATGCGGCGCATAAGGCTCAGCGCGTTTTCATTATAAATAACCATGCCGTCTGAGACCTGTTTTTTCAGGTTGCTATGATAAACAGCCGCCTCTTCTTTTAATATATTGAAATCATTTTCCATAGATTGCCAATAGTTCGCCTACTTTTTGTCTGCTGCTGCCTTTGGCTGCAATATTGCGCCGCACTTCAACCGTTTCTAATCGTGCGTCTTTATACAAATCGCGAGTAAATGCCGTGTCGTGATTAGAAATTAACACGCCTTGTGATTGTTTAGAAACTTGTTTGGCGATTTCTGCTAAACGTTGTTGGTCGTCTAAATGGAAACCGCCTTTTGCATAAGCGGTAAATGAGGCTGTTTCGCTCAAGGGCACGTAAGGCGGATCACAATACACCACGTCATCATTATCAGCTTGGAACATTGCCGCTTGAAAATCGCCGCACATAAAATCGAAACGTGCCGATTTAGCGATAAATGCTTGCATCTCCGTTTCCGGAAAATACGGCGCGGCATAGCGACCAAAAGGCACATTAAATGCGCCTTTGCTATTGTAACGGCATAATCCGTTGAAAGCATGGCGATTTAAATAAACGAATAAAGCAGAGCGTTCTATACTTTCTTGGCTGTGATTAAATTGCTCCCGCAGTTCGTAAAAACGGGTTTCCTGATTATTTTCAGGCGTGAAAAATGATTTGATATAATCAATAAATGACTGTTTTTCCTCTTGTAAAGCCTGATATAAACGCATCAAATCGACATTACTGTCGTTAAGCAGATAGGCATCAAAATCCAATGCCAGAGATACAGCCGCAGATCCTGCAAAAGGCTCAATTAAACGCTTAGAGGCTTGCTTTGGCAGATGGCTTTCAATAAATGGCGCCAGTTTCGATTTGCCGCCCGCCCATTTTAGGAAAGGTTTAGACATGATGTTTTTTCATTAAGTCGGTTTTTATATTTGTTCGATGATTGGTATCGAATTTAAGGATATATAGGATAAAGGTAAGAAAAATTATATGGATTTGATTTTTGCAAAATTTTGAACGAACAGAATAGTTAAGGAAATTTGTTGCGAAATTAAACACAGCATTTGCCTAAATCATCAATGCCTATTTCTATTGTCATCACATGCTTTCAAATACTGTTTCAGATTTTCACTCACGCTTCCGAATTTTGCAAGTTTTCTTTTGTAAAATCTCGACTGTTGATGGGGGGTATTTTGCAGAACCCCAGAGTAAAGATGATGTTGCATAATGCCATTTAAACAGGCATGATGTTCACGCTATTGAAGTAATGAATCATTGGAGTGGTGAATATGAAATATGTAATACGAAATAGTATGTTAGCGGCGGCGGTGATAGCTGCAACGGCGGTTTCGGCGAAGGATTGCCCCGTGCCGATGGTCTTGCCGACGCAGTATTCGGATTTACGTTCAATGGTTATTTTTGATGCGGAAAAAGACACTTATTTTACAGACAATCAATGGCTGGCGGTATCAAAAGGCGGAAAAACAGGTTTTATCAGTACGGACGGCAAGCGCATGATTGAGCCTGTCTATGAGGAGATCATTGATTATTGGCATGAAGGTATCTTGCCGGTACAAAAAGAGGGCAAATGGGGATTTATCGATCGCGAGGGCAAGGAGGTGATAGCACCGCAGTTTGCCATTTTTTGGTCTGTTCAAGACGGTATGGTGGCGGTCGGATCTGATAAAGAAAAAGAGCCGAATCAGTTAATTGACTTGAGGGGCAAAACGCTGCCGCTGCCTGATAATGTGGATAGCATCGATAATATCGGCGAAGGTATGGTCGGTGTAAAAGTTGGCGATAAATACGGCTATGCGAATACGGCGGGCGAACTCGTCATTGAAGCTAAATATGATAGTATCTCGAGTTTTTATGAGGGCTTTGCAGAGGTCGGCATCGATAATCTTTCGGGCATCATCGATAAGACGGGGCGAGAAATTATTCCGCTGCGCTATCATTATATTATGCGCAGCCAAGACGGTTATTTTATACCGGTAGATCATCAAGAATCTACCATGGCGGTGTTTAATCGGAAAGGCGAGCAAGTGTTGCCGGCGGAATATTCTATGATCAGTGAATATGAAGAAGAAAGTTCTATGGAATTTAGACTTTTTATTAAAGGCATAACGATAGCGCTGAAAAATGAGTATTGGGGTGTAATTGACGAGCAGGGTAAGGAGATTCTGCCTTTTGAATACGAGCGTTTGTCTTTATTGGATAATGGCTGGCTGATTGCCGCCAAGGACGGCAAAGAAGGCGTGATCGACCGTCAAGGCAAGGTCATCATTCCCTTTGAATATGAGTGGCTGAGTTATGCCGAAGGCATATTTATGATGGATAAGCGTTTGCCGAACGAGCAATCGATTAAAAATAATGCCACTGTGCGTTATTCTGGCATTTTAGACGGTCAGGGAAAAGAACTGATTCCTCCGCAATATGAAAATGTTAAGCCGCTGCCGGGCGCTAAGAATTATGCTGTTTACACAAAAGGAGGTTATCGTTTATTTGATGCTGCCGGCAAAGCAGTGTCTGATGATACTTGGGATTATATCGTCGAGGGCTTAGACGGCATGCTGAAAGTGAGCAAAAATGATCGCTTGGGCTATATCGATGAGAAAGGCGAAGTGTTGATTAAACCGCAGTACGATTACGTCACCAGTATTAAGCCGAATTACATTTTGACATTTCGCGGCAAACGGCGGCAATTGCTGGATAAGCAAGGCTGTGTGTTGATCGATATGGCAGGGCATTGGAAGAAATAAGCTCTGCGGCTACATCGAAGAATTGAAAACGTATGATGATCTTGGCTCATCTTGCCTTACGCTATTGTACTATCTGCGGCTTGCTGCCTTGTACTATAGTCAATTCATGACAAAGTTAATCATTTTTTTCAATCGGGTAGGTCGGATGCTTGTATCCGACATTACTCAAAACATAAATTTGTCGGATTCAAGAATTCGACCTAATTCTCTATAAATTAGTAAATTAGGTGTTTACACCTAACGCGATTTGTCATGATGTGTGCTTTCAAGCATAAATGCCTAAACTAAGACTAAAAATATAATGTTCGTCTTTGTTGTGAACTGAATATGCTAATTTTCACTTTTCCGACCTATAGATTAGTCTATCATGCGCTGTAATAATTTTTCGCCGCGCCATTGGTGATAAAACGCCATAAAGATGTGTCCGACAATCAAGAACAAAAAGGCATAAGCCAATCTGGCGTGCCAAATATCGCCGAAGCGCATGCCCCAATTATCCGCAGAAGCATTGGCGGCGGCTTCGCGGATGAGGGCGGCGGTCGGCACCGCAATCATAAAAACGTATAGTGCCGAATGCCCCAAGCGCACGGCGATATTTGCCGCAGCAGGGCGCTTATCCACGCTGATTGCCCATAATATGCGAAAGGCTGCCAACATCAGCAGCAACATGCCGCCGCCTTTATGCCAAGGCAGCAGACGGCGCCAAGCCTCATCCCATTGCCAGAGCAGGGCGCTGGCAAACATAAACAGCAGGCAGAGCGCCATGCTCCAATGCAAAAAACGGCTGACGCTGCCATAGCGGTCTTGGTTGTCGGGATGCATAGATTTTCCTTTGTATTGTTAGCGGGAGGGGTTTGCGAGAAATTAGCATAGTTAAGGGCGATAAAAAAGCCGCGCGAATAGGGCGCGGCAAATGATTGAGGAATGAAATTACTGTGTACTGGTCACTTTCTGCAAATTCGGCGGATTGTCGGTATTGATGCCGCGGGCTTTGGAGAGTTTTTCCACCATGCGGTAGAAACTTTGAATGCTGCACAGTCCTTGCAGGGCGGGATGTCCGGCGTCAATCAGCGGCAAATCGCGTTCTGCCACGCTGTCATCGGCGGCAACCAAGACCTTTGCTCCCATTTGGCGGAAGCGCGCGGCGGTTTCCAATAATCCCGCTTGGGTTTCATCGGGCGGGGCAAGGAAGAGCGCGACTTGTTCCTTATTCATCAATGCCATCGGGCCGTGTTGCACTTCCGCACCGCTGAAGCCTTCGCCCTGTACCAAGCAGGTTTCTTTGAATTTCAGCGCCGCTTCTTTGGCAATCGACATGCCGGCACCGCGCCCCACCACATACAAACGCGAGATATCTTGCAGGCTATCCAGAGCTTTGCTCCAGTCCAAGGCTTCGGCTTGGCGGATTTTCTCCGGCAAGGCGGCAATCGCGGCATCCAAGTCTTTGTCTTTGAGCAAAGGCGAGAGCAGACGCAGACCGGCGCCGAGTGTGGCGATAAAACTCTTGGTCGCCGCCACGCTTTTTTCCTTACCTGCGCCAATATCAATAGCATGTTCGCAGGCATGCGCCAGCGGCGAATCGATGACATTCACCAATGCCAAACTGCGCACATCTTTGGCGCGGCGCATATTTTTCACGCTTTCCAGCAAATCTTGACTGCCGCCCGATTGCGAGATGGCAAGTAGCTGCGCTTTTTCCAGCTGCCAAGGGCTTTGATAAATCGTATTCAAAGACAGCGGCACGGATAAGGCGGGAATGCCGCAATAGCGCATCAGCCAATAGCTGAGATATTCCGCCGCATGATCGGAGGTGCCGCGCGCCACCGTCAGCCACAATGCCGGCGGCTCGGCGGCTAATTTCGCCGCCATATCGCTAATCGCGGTATTGTCCGCCTGCGTGGCAAGCACCGCCGCGCTTTGCAGAATCTCTTGTTCCATAAGGCTTTGAGCCATGATGTTCTCCTTAATCAATGTTCAAGTTTTTGCCGTCAAAACGCAGACGCTGCACGCTGCCGATTTCGCCGCCGTCGCCTTTGCCGCCGAATAAAATCACGGCATCTTCATAATTGAGCGATACGCCGTAGCCGCTGGCGCTCGGCAATTGTCCCGCCAGCTGCCATTTGCCGTCTTTTAAGGCATAAACATTGGGGTCGTAATAGCGCGTCAAGCCTTCATGGGCATAGTATTTGCCGCTTTCATATTGCGCCCGCGCGCCGGTGAAATTCGCGCCGCCAGTCAGCAGATAATAGCCGTGGCTATGTCCTGAATAGGCGCCTGCCAAGCCTTCCTGCCGCGCCTGTCCTTCGCCGGCAATCAAAACCGGCAAACTTTGCCATGTCAATTGTCCTTTATCATCAAATGTGCCTAGCTCAACGCTGTCGCTGCGCAATCCTGGCTTGAGTTCGCCGTTGGCGACATAGACTTTTCCTTCATGAATTTTTACCGCCGCGCCCGCGCGTCCGGCAAAAGGCGTGATGCCTTCGTTATGCCATTGGTTTGTGGCAGGTTCATAGCTGAAAACTTGATTGTTAAAGAAATAATCTTGGCTAGGCTGATTAAAATAAGCCTTCATCACTGCCGCCTGCTTGTCTTTGTCTTCTCCGGCGGCGCTGTAGTCTTGGAAATAGCCGTTAAAAATCGAGAGATTGCTGCCGCCGACAAAATAGATTTTGTCTTGATGCGCAAAGGCTTGCGCGCCGACCAAGCCCAGAGGCGAACGCGTGGGCAGGCGCTGCCATGTTTGACTGACGGGATCAAATACATGCGCGTCATTGACGAGTTGCAAGACGCCTTGCGCGTCTTTCTGCAAACCACCGAACACATATAGTTTGCCCTCAAGGGCGGCGACGACGGGCTGGTTGCGCGTGCCGGCAGGGAAATCGGGCAAGGTTTGCCATTGTGCCTGCTGCTTGCTCAAATCAAGGCTGAAAAACTGCTCGCCCGCGCTGCCCAAGCCAATATAGGCGGTGTTGTCAATCAAAGCGCCGCCGCCGTCTGCAAATGCTTTCGGCAAATCGGGATAAACGCCCGCCCATGCCGCGGCAGTCAAACCTGTCAATGCAAGGGATAACAGAGTCTTAGAATAAAGTTTCACTTTTCACTCCTTCTGCTTATTGAAATAAATTTTTGCAAATCATAATATAGTTTGAAATTTCTTTCAAAGCATTTTATACTCGATGCACAAGCAAGGAGAATGGATATGAATTCCCCCCCTAACATTGCCGCCTTGCAAGGCGGGCTGATTGTTTCCTGCCAAGCTTTGCCGCATGAGCCTTTGCATTCCGCTTTCATTATGGGACGCATGGCATTGGCGGCGCAGCAGGGCGGCGCGGTCGGCATTCGTGCCAATTCCGTCGTCGATATCGAAGAAATCCGCCGCAATGTCGATTTGCCGATTATCGGCATCATTAAGCGCGATTATCCCGACAGCGAAGTCTTTATTACCGCTTCGATGGCGGAAGTAGATGAATTGATGAGCGTTTCCCCCGAAATCATTGCCCTTGACGCCCGCGATGCCCTACGCCCCAATGGGCAAAGCCTATCCGCATTCGTGCAAGCTGTGCGCGCGAAATATCCGCAGGTGCTGCTGATGGCAGATTGCGCCACTTGGGAAGAAATGCAGACGGCGGATGATTTGGGCTTTGATTTTATCGGTACGACTTTAGTCGGCTACACCCCCGCTTCTCAAGGACAATTGATTGAAAGCGACGATTTTGCCCTCATCCGCCGCGCGGTCGCCACCCTCAAAGCACCGATTATTGCCGAAGGCAATATCAATACGCCTGAGAAAGTGCGCCGCGTTTTGGATATCGGCGTCTTCAGCGTAGTGGTCGGTTCTGCCATTACGCGCCCGAAATGGATTACAGAACAATTTGTTGCGGCAACGCGAAAATAAAGCAAGGAGAAAACATGTCTCAAACCCGTGAAATCAAAGGACTCATGAGCGCACTGATTGTGCCTTTTGACGAACAAGGCAAGGTCAATGAAAAAGGTCTGCGCCAAGTCATCCGCCACAATATCGACAAGATGAAAATCGACGGTCTGTATGTGGGCGGCTCGACCGGCGAGAACTTTATGCTCGATACCGCCACCAAAAAACAGATTTTCCAAATCGCCAAAGACGAAGCCAAAGAGCAAGTATCTTTGATTGCCCAAATCGGCAGCCCCAATCTCTATGAAGCGATTGAATTGGGACAATACGCCACCGATCTGGGCTATGACGCCATTTCCGCCGTCACGCCTTTTTATTACAAATTCTCTTTCGCGGAAATCAAGCAATATTATTTCGATATTTTAGACGCGGTGGATAACCGTATGATTGTCTATTCCATTCCGTTTTTAACCGGCGTGGATATCGGCTTATCGCAATTCGGCGAACTCTTCGCGCATCCGAAAATCGTCGGCGTGAAATTTACCGCGGCGGATTTCTATCTCTTAGAGCGTCTGCGCAGCACTTATCCCGACGTGCTGATTTACTCGGGCTTTGACGAAATGCTGCTACCTGCTCTGATAAATAATGTGGACGGCGCCATCGGTTCGACTTACAACGTCAACGGCTTGCGCGCGCGCGAAACCATGGACTTGGCAAAAGCCGGCAAATACGAAGAAGCCCTGAAAGCACAAAACGCCAGCAATGCGCTGATTAGCGACATTATAGACAACGGTCTGTATCCGACAATTAAGCAATTGCTGGTTCTCTCGGGCTGCGACGCCGGACCTTTCTTGTCGCGCAAACCGATGGCATCTGCCACTGAAGCGCAAATTGCGAATGCCAAAGAAATTTACAAACGCCATTTCGGCAATAAATAGGAGACTATGATGAAAAAACTCAGCCTTAGCATCTTGATTGGATTGACCGCTCTGAACGCCCAAGCGGCGGATTATGAATTCAGCTTCGGACTGGTCGCCGGCAATACCGCCAACGAATACAAAGCCGCAGAACATTTCGCTCAAGAAGTGAAAGAAAAATCCGGCGGCAAAATCGAAATCGAACTCTTCGGCAATTCCCAATTGGGCGACGACCGCTCGATGATGGAACAAGTGACCGGCGGCGCTTTGGATTTTGCCTTTTCCGAAAGTGCGCGTTTTCAAATCTACTATCCTGTAGCGGAAGTGTTCGCTTTGCCTTATATGATCAGCGATTTCTCAGTGGCGCAAAAAGCTCTGTTTGAAACCGATTTTGGCAAGGATTTATTGGAAAAAATCGAAAACGAGAAAAATATGCTGGTCTTGGCGCAGGCTTATAACGGCACCCGCCAAACCACTTCAAACCGCGCCATTAACAGCATTGCGGATATGAAAGGTCTGAAGCTGCGCGTGCCTAATGCCGCCACCAACCTCGCCTATGCCAAACACGTCGGCGCTGCGCCCACGCCGATGGCGTTTTCCGAAGTCTATCTGGCATTGCAAACCAATTCCGTAGATGGGCAGGAAAATCCGCTGCCGACCATCGACGCACAAAAATTCTACGAAGTACAAAAACATTTGGCGATGACCAACCATATTCTCAACGACCAATTGTATTTGGTAAACCGTGATGTCTTTAACGATTTACCCGAAGACTTGCAAAAAGTCGTGAAAGAAGCCGCGGTCAATGCGGCGGCTTATCACACCAAACTCTTCCAAGACGGCGAAGCCAAACTGGTTGAAGAATTCAAAAGCAAAGGCATGAACGTAACCACACCTGATTTGAGCGCCTTTAAAGAGGCGATGAGACCTTATTATGATGAATTCGTCAGCAAAACCGGCGAAGAAGGCAAAAAAGCCATCGCGGATTTTTCGGCATTGGCGAAATAAATCCGACAAAGGCGGCCGCAGCGGCGGCTGCCTTTATTGTTAAGTGAGGAGTAAGCATGTTTGTTTCAACACACAGAGCGACACATAAAGCGTCGCTCTACGTGTTGCTCTGAATTGGAAGAGGTTACACCTCGCCCACAAGATTATCCTCCCTAAAGGGAGGGGTTTCAACCGGTAAGGAAATTTTGATGAAAGCCCTAAATAAATTAGAAGAATGGATTGGTGGTTCCCTATTTTTACTGATATTTGGCATTTTGATTTTCCAAATCATTGCGCGCGAAATCTTAGACTCGCCGCTGATTTGGTCTGAAGAAGCCGCGCGGCTGATTTTCGTCTATGTGGGCATGTTGGGGATTTCCATGGGCATTCGCAGCCAGCAGCATGTGCAGATTGATTTCATCAGCAACCGCCTGCCGCCTAAAATTAAAGTCGCGGTCTTCAGCATCATCCAATTGCTGATTTTTTCCTGCCTCCTGCTCTTTATCCACTACGGCATTGTCTTAATGAAACGCCCGCCCGATCAATTGGTCGCCTTGGGCATCTCCACCAAATATTTATATCTTGGCCTGCCGCTGATTGCCGGCTTGATGCTGCTGCGTTTTTTCCAAACCCAGCAGGAAAACTTCGCCAATAAAGCCGCGTGGTTTCCCGCATGGCTATATATCGCTTTGGCGGTTGCCTTTTTTGCGATTCTCTTCTTCGCGCCCGAATGGTTTAAATATCTGCGCGTCAGCGATTACGTCAAATTCGGCAAAGACTCGGTGTATATCGTCTTGCTTATCTGGCTGGTGCTGATGTTCTTGGGTATGCCGGTCGGCTGGTCGCTCTTTATTACTACCGTTTTGTTTTTCTCTATGACGCGCTGGAATACCGGCAATTTCGCCGCCGCCAAATTGGTTGACAGCGTTAACAGCTTCAGCCTGCTCAGCGTGCCGTTTTTTATCCTCACCGGCATTTTGATGAACAGCGCCGGCGTTACCACACGGATTTTTAATTTCGCCCGCGCCATGCTCGGACATTGGACGGGCGGTATGGGGCATGTGAATATCGGCGCAAGCCTGATTTTCTCCGGCATGTCGGGTTCCGCTCTAGCAGATGCCGGCGGACTGGGACAGCTGGAAATCAAAGCCATGCGCGACGAGGGCTATCATGACGATTTATGCGGCGGTATCACGGCGGCATCCTGCATCATCGGACCTTTAGTGCCGCCGAGCATTACCATGATTATTTACGGCGTTATTGCCAACGTCTCGATTGCCAAATTGTTTTTAGCCGGCTTTGTACCGGGGGTCTTGCTCACGATTGCGCTGATGCTCATGAATGCCTATATCTGCAAAAAACGCGGCTACCGCAAAGCGGTTAAAGCTACGCGCAGCGAACGCATATCCTCTTTCAAAAGCTCTTTCTGGGCATTGCTGACGCCGCTGCTGATTATCGGCGGTATTTTCTCCGGCTTTTTCACACCCACCGAAGCGGCGGTCATTGCCGCCCTGTATTCCACCGTCTTGGGATTTGTCTATCGCGAGCTGAATATGGCGGGGCTGTTTAAAAGCTGCGTCGAAGCCATGGCGATGAGCGGCGTCACCATTTTGATGGTGATGACGGTTACTTTCTTCGGCGATATGATTGCGCGCGAACGCGTGGCGATTCAAGTGGCGGAAGGCTTTGTGGCATTTGCCGACAGCGCCTTGATGGTCTTGCTGCTCATCAATCTGCTGCTCTTGTTTTTGGGCATGTTTATCGATGCGCTGGCATTGCAATTCCTTGTCTTGCCGATGCTGATTCCTATCGCCCAGTATTACAATATCGACCTTGTCTTTTTCGGCGTCATGACCACCTTAAACATGATGATCGGCATCCTCACGCCGCCGATGGGCATGGCATTATTCGTCGTGGCAAGAGCGGGTAATATGTCCGTCAGCACCGTAACCAAAGGCGTATTGCCTTTCCTTATCCCGATTGCCTTAACCTTGGTCTTAATTACCATTTTCCCAAGCATTATTACGTTTTTGCCTAATTTGATTATGGGCGAATAAAGGAGTTTTGTATGGAATTTGTCTCTCTACACAGCAATTGCAGCGCGCCTTCGCGCGCTATTGAAAAAATCAAAGCCTTTCTCGCTGAGCATGATTTGGCGAAAATGGACAACGGAGAACATGCGATTGAGGGCGAAGACTTCTATGTGAATATCTTCGGCTATACCACCACCGTCGCCGAAGAGCGGATTTGGGAAGCACACCGCGAGTATTTAGATGTGCATGTCCTGATTGAGGGCAGCGAAGTGGTACGCTGCGCACCTTTGGATAAAAGCGTGGTACTGCAATACCATGCCGAGAAAGACTATGTGGAAATCGCCAGCACGGTGCCCCATGTCAGCGCCACGCTCGACAGCGGCAATGTGGCGGTCTTTTACCCTGAAGACGTGCATCAAACCGGCTTAATGGTCAACAACATCGCCGAAAACATCCGCAAAGCGGTGTTCAAATTGCGGCTTTGAGCCTGCAAAAGGCAAGACGATGAAGCATTTTCAAAAAAGCATCACGCCGCTGATTGAAAGCCAAGCGCAGCAATTTACCCCTGCCGAGCGCAAAATCGCCGATTATTTCTTAAGCGATGCCGACAATGAAATGCCCTCGAACGCCCGACAAATTGCGCAACGTTTGGGCGTCTCGGAAGCCGCGCTCACGCGCTTTGCGCAGAAATGCGGCTTTCGCGGCTTTCGCGAATTTATCTTCGCCTTCAGCCAAGACAGCCCCGATGCGGAAAAAAATTTCGTCCAACCCGTGTTAGCCAGCTATCAAGAACTGCTCAATAAAACCTATTCTTTGGTCGATACCGCGCAAATCCACCGCATCACGCAGCTGCTCTTGCGCAAAAAACGCGTCTATTTCTACGGCAAAGGCAGCTCGGGCTTGGTCGCGCAGGAAATGAAATTGCGCTTTATGCGTGTCGGGCTGATTTGCGACGCCTTCACAGACGACGACATGATGCGCATGAATGCCGTGCTGACCGACAGCCATTGTCTGGTCATCGGCATCAGCATCAGCGGTCGCAGCCAAATCGTACTCTCCGCCCTCGATAGCGCGAAAAAACAGGGCGCATCGGTCGTGCTGCTGACCGCCAATATCGCCGCTGACTTCCAATACCGCTTCGACGAAGTACAAAGTTTCGCCGTCAAAAATAATTTAGAATACGGGCGCATGATCTCGCCGCAATTCCCCGCCTTAGTGGTACTGGACATGCTCTATGCCGACTATATGAGCATCAATCAGCAGCAGCACGAAAATATCTGGCAGCGTACCTACGATGCCATTCAGCTTAACAAGGAGTAAATATGCCTATTTTGACCATTGATATCGGCGGCAGCGAAATCAAATCCGCCCTCTACAGCCGCGAAGGACAATGCCTGCAAGAATTTCCCGCTCAAGCCAGCGCCATCAGTGCCGATAACAATCAAATCGAAGCGCAAATCCTTGCCATTTGCCAAGCGGTGCAAGCCGAGCATGATGTGCAAGGCGTTGCCATTTCCAGCTCCGCCGTCATCAATCCCCATACAGGACGGATTGAATTTGCCGGCCCGACCATTCCCAATTACACCGGTACCAATCTCAAAACCGCCGTCGAACAACATTGCCGACTGCCTTGCAGCATTGAAAACGACGTCAATGCCATGGCTTTGGGCGAAGCATGGCTGGGCGCCGCCAAGGGGCGAAGCTCCGCCTTCTGCCTGACTTTAGGTACAGGTCTGGGCGGCGCGATTCTCATTGACGGAAAACTCTGGCACGGCGCGAACTATACCGCCGGCGAAATCGGGCAAATGCCGCTCGCCCAAGGCAAACGCGTAGAAGAAATCGTCTCTACCACCGCCTTATTGCAACATTATCAAGAACAAAGCGGCGAAAAAATCAACGGACGCGAATTTTTCCACCGCCTAAAACAAGGCGAAGCGCAGGCAGAAGCCAGCTTTCAAGAACTTATGGAGCAGCTCGCACAAAGCCTGATGCCGATTATTTTCCTCTTTGCACCGCAAGCCATCATCGTCGGCGGCGGTATCTCCGCGCAGCGTGAATACATCGAACCGCGGCTTAAAGCCGCCATTGCCAAACGCCTACCGCCCTATTTCATGCCGCGCCATATCAGCTGCGCCACCCTAGGCAATGCCGCCAATATGCTCGGCGCACTGCGTTGGTTCTTAGACAGCGAAAACAAAGGATAAATGATGAACAGCATGTTTTATCGCGGCGCGGACATCTTTGACCGCGGACAATTGCTCTCAGGCTTTGCCCTGCACATCGAAAAAAACCGCAGCCGCCTGCTGCCCGAAGCCGCCATTCCCGAAGGCGCGCCCGTACGCGAACTCAAAGGCGGCATCTTAAGCCCTGGCTTTGTCGAAACCCAAGCCAACGGCGGCGGCGGTGTCTTAGTCAATGAAGATAGCAGCCCGCAAGGACTGGAAACCGTCATCAAAGCGCACCGCCAATTCGGCACCGTCGCCATGCTGCCCACCTTCATCACCGACAGCCAAAGCAAATATCATCAAGCCATCGCCAACATCGCCGAAGCGGTAAAAAACAAAATGCCCGGCATCATCGGCGGACATTTTGAAGGCCCATTTCTAAATCTCGAAAAAAAAGGCACACATAATCCGCGCTACATTCGCCAGCCTGACGAAAGCGACTATGCCTGCTACGCGCAATACGGCGAATACCTGCAACACAGCATTCTTTCCCTGGCGCCGGAACAACAGCCCAAAGGCAGCATCGCCCGCATCAAACCTTTCATTCCGCACATCAATATGGCGCACAGCATGGCAAATCATCAAGACCTCATTGTCGCCCGCGCCGAAGGACTGACCGGCATCACGCATCTCTACAATGCCATGGCGCCTATGAGCGGACGCGACCCCGGGCCGATTGGCAGCGCGGCGGAACTGGGCTTATATTGCGGCATCATCGCCGACGGCATCCATTCCCACCCCTTTGCCCTAGCCCATGCCTACCGCGCACTCGGTGCGGACAAACTCTTACTCGTCACCGACTCCATGCACACCATCGGCGCGCCGCACATCAGCGAATTCGACCTCATGGGCATTAAAGTCTATGTGCGCGAACAAAGTCTGGTCAATGAACACGGCTCTCTGGCAGGCGCGCATATCAACATGCTGCAATGCCTGCAAAACGCCGTCCGCTACATGCACGCCGACATCAAAAGCGCCTTGCAAATGGCGGTCAGCAGCCCTGCTTACTATCTGCATCGACCGGATTTAGCCAGCATTGAAAACCGCGATAGCCAAGACATCATCTATTTAGACCCGCAATTAAATCTGCAGGAAGACTGGCGCTAGGATGATAAATCCATAGCGCTTTTTTGCCGGGCAGAGGAGGCAAATTGCCCAAAAAAGCACTGGCTTAGGTATTTTTCTTTAGGCAAATGAAGCCATTATTACCAAAAAATTTTGCTGTTTGGGCTAGGCAAGGGGGGTAAAAGTCTTTACAATGCGCGCCGCCTGAACAGCCTCCCTAGTAAAGGCTAGGATTCTCAGGCTTTCAAAGACGGCTTAATCATTTCTTCCGCTGTAATCAGCGTCTCGCCGTCTGCTTTGGCATTGCTTGCAATGCGGTCAGCTTGCTGACAAGGGTGGGCATTTTGCCCCTGGGGAGCTTCCCCAAAGCGCCGAGTCAAAGGACCACAAGTCACCAGACTTCTTTCTTTTCACTTTTTATCAGAGATGGTAATCCGATATGAGCGTAACTCCTGTCAATCCTATTGCGAATGCAACAAACGACTATTATTTAACTCGCCAAAATGCGATGGAATCCAATGTTCGCAGTTATCCGCGCAAACTTCCTTTGGCGATTGCCAAAGCGCAAGGCTGCTGGGTAAGCGATGTAGAGGGCAATGAATACCTTGATTTCTTAGCCGGCGCCGGCACTTTGGCGCTGGGACACAATCATCCGGCGATTATCCAAGCGATTCAAGAGGTGCTGAGCAGCGGTCTGCCCCTGCACACCTTGGATTTAACCACGCCGATGAAAGACGCCTTTACCGAAAAACTGCTGTCTTTCTTCCCTAAAGACCAATATGTGCTGCAATTCACCGGTCCTTCCGGCGCCGATGCCAACGAAGCGGCCATCAAACTCGCTAAAACCTACACCGGTCGCGGTAATGTCATCGCTTTCTCCGGCGGCTTCCACGGCATGACGCACGGCGCATTGTCCCTAACCGGTAATCTGCACGCCAAAAACGCAGTGCAAAACCTCATGGCAGGCGTGCAATTCATGCCCTACCCGCACGACTACCGCTGCCCCTTAGGCATCGGCGGCGAAGCGGGCGCAAAAGCCATCAGTCATTATTTTGAAAACTTCATCGAAGACGTGGAAAGCGGTGTCGTCAAACCGGCGGCGGTCATCTTGGAAGCCATTCAGGGCGAAGGCGGCGTAGTGCCTGCGCCGGCGGAATTTTTGCAGAAAATCCGCCAAGTCACGCAAAAACACGGCATCGTTATGATTGTGGACGAAATCCAAGCCGGCTTCTGCCGCTCAGGCAAAATGTTCGCCTTTGAGCACGCCGGCATCGAGCCCGATATTGTCGTGATGTCCAAAGCTGTCGGCGGCAGCCTGCCTTTGGCGGTTCTGGCGATTAATAAGAAATTCGACGCATGGCAACCGGCCGGACACACCGGCACTTTCCGCGGCAACCAAATGGCAATGGCAGCCGGCTATACCGCCTTGGAAATCATGCAAAGCGAAAACCTCGCCCAAAATGCCGCCGAACGCGGTGCCTATCTCAAAGAAGCCCTGCAAGAATTAAGCAAAACTTATCCCTGCATCGGCGATGTGCGCGGTCGCGGTCTGATGCTAGGCATTGAAATCGTTGACGAACGTCAGGCAAAAGACGGCATCGGCGCTTATCCCAATGACGGCGAACTGGCGGCAGCGATTCAAAAAGCCTGCTTTAAGCACAAACTCTTGATTGAGCGCGGCGGCCGCGGCGGCAACGTACTGCGCGTTTTGTGTGCGGTCAATATCAAGCAAAGCGAATGTGAGGAAATGATTAAGCGTTTCTCGCAAGCCGTCGGCGAAGCCGTACAAAGTCGCCAAGGCTAACAGGCAAGGGTAGGGCGGCAGACAGATAATGTCTGTCGTTTGCCTAAGTTCAAACACTCTTTTTAAGCCCCCGTCCAGATGAAATTAAGCGCCTTAAATGCATGGGATATTTTGGTCTTAACCCTGATTTTTTTCGGCTATCCCATTCTTGCTTCCACAGGCTTATATTTCACTGCCGCAGAAACGGCGGAAAACCAAGCGGCACAGCAAGCCCTGCAATTTAGTGCCCACGACAATTGGCGCAGCATCCTATTTAAAGGCATAACGCTGCTTGTAGCCTTTGCCTATCTGCACTGGCGGTGCTTTGATTTTTCGCAATTAAATTTCAAGCTGAATCGCTATACGCCTGTAAAAACACTGGCTTTTATTTTGCTGGTAGGCGTGATTGCCGCTGCATTTGACGGCATACAATTATTCCTGCTTGAGCCGGGCATGGAAGCCGAAGCCGTCGCAGGCGCCGAGCAAAGTGCGGAAAGCTACGGCTTTTGGGATTTTTTGGCGGCATATACCGCCTATTTATCGCCGCCTTTCATACTCTTTGCCTTATTGAACGGCTTTTTTGAAGAGCTGTATTTCTTAGGTCTGATTTTTTGCGCGCAGAAAAAGATTTTCCGTCTGGCATTGATATTCAGCTTATTCGTGCGCTTTTCATTTCACACTTATCAAAGCATTGATGCCGCGCTGACGATTACGCTTTTAGGCTTAGTATTTTGTCTGCTGCGCTTAAAGCATAAAGCACTGCCGCCCTTTATGCTGGCGCATAGTTTTTTTTGATTTATTCGGGCTGAGCTATTTGCTCAATTTATTGTATGGGCTGTGGTATTTTTTAGCGGCGTAAAATACGCCATCAAGCATTTTTCGGAGAATATATATGTCAGAATTATTCGCGCATCGTCGCGCCTTATTATGCCAAGAAGAAACGGCAATCCAAGATTATCAGCAAGCCATGCACACCGCCGTCAATGCGGTCAGCGACTGGCTGCAACAAGATAAAATGTACACCGGCGGCAGCATCAAACATCTGCGCGCGCAAATCGCCTTTCAAGCCGACAAAGCAGGCTTAGGCTTGGACAAAGCCCTACAACGCGCGATTGATTTATTTTTAAACAACAGCTTGAAAGTACACCACCCGCACTCTCTCGCCCATCTGCACTGCCCGACCTTGGTCAGCAGCCAAATTGCGGAAGTCCTAATCAATGCCACCAACCAATCGATGGATTCTTGGGATCAAAGCCCTGCCGCCTCACTCATGGAAGAGCAACTCATTGACTGGTTAAGACAAAAAACGGGTTATGGTGCAGGCACGGCAGGTGTCTTTACCTCCGGCGGCACACAATCCAATCTCATGGGCGTGCTGTTGGCGCGCGATGCCTGCATTGCCAAACATTGGAAAAACAGCGCAGGCAACGAATGGTCGGTGCAACAAGACGGCATACCGCCCGAAGCCTTAAGCACAGTCAAAGTCATCTGCTCGGAAAACGCGCATTTTTCCGTACAAAAAAACATGGCGATGATGGGCATGGGCTTCCAATCCGTGATTGCCGTGCCTTGCACGCAAACTGCACAAATGGACATTGCCGCCCTACGTCAAACCCTAGAAACCCTTGCCACTGAAGGCAAACACGTCGCCTGCGTCGTCGCCACCGCCGGCACCACCGATGCCGGTGCAATTGACGACTTCACGGCAATCCGCCAACTCTGCGACCAATACGGCGCATGGCTGCACATCGATGCCGCTTGGGGCGGCGCCTTGCTCTTATCCAAGCAATACCGCCATTTGCTTTCCGGCATTGAAAAAGCCGATTCCGTTACCTTGGACTTCCATAAACATTATTTCCAAAGCATTTCCTGCGGCGCATTCCTGCTCAAAGACAAAGCCAATTTCCGCTTCATGCACTACGAAGCCGAATACCTCAATTCCGCTTACGACGAAGCGCACGGCGTGCCGAATCTGGTATCCAAATCCCTGCAAACCACGCGCCGCTTCGATGCCCTGAAACTGTGGCTTACCATCGAAGCCTTAGGAGAAGAGCTATATGCCTCTATCATTGACCACGGCATCAGCCTCACGCAGCAAGTCGCCGCCTATATCGAAGAAACAGAAGGCTTGGAAATGCTGGTTGCCCCGCAATTCGCCTCCGTACTCTTCCGCCTTGCGCCCGAAGACTACCCTGCGCATTTGATTGACAGCCTCAATCAAAATGTGGCGGACGAACTCTTTGCCAAAGGCGAAGCCAATATCGGCGTGACCAAAGTCGGTGCGGTACAGTCCCTGAAAATGACCCTGCTCAGCCCGATTGCCACATTGGAAAACGTACAAAAACTCTTGCAGCAAGTACAAAACGAAGCGCTGCGGATTAAAGACAGCATCGCAGCCGGTACATACACACCGCCGATTGCCTAATTTCGGCACAAACAATACTTCTTGACTCTAGACAAAGGGAATATTTCTGTTGTTCTAGAGTCATTTTTTTAATTCGATAATCAAAAAAAATAGATTTATCAATATCTAACATCTTAGCTTAAGCAGCCTACTCAGCCTGCCATATCTCATCGGCAGGCAAACAGAAAATTTTTATAATAGGCTTGATAGACATTCCTATTTGTTTTATTATTTTCTCCGAAACTTAAGAATACTATTTTGTTTTCATTTTCCATTTTTATCAAAGGATACTGCTATGAAAAAAACGCTTCTTGCGCTGAGTTTAGGTTTGTTGGCGGTTGAAGTTTCCGCCCATGCTTTATGGATTGCCCAAGTCAACGGTGCGCCGACGGTGAGTTTTGGTCATACCGGTACTAATACCGATGCCTATGATGTCGGCGGCATTAAAAACACTTTCGCGCTTAAAGCCGACGGCAGCAAAGCGGAATTGAAGGCGATTGCGAAAGAAGATTTTGTAGTCTTTGAGAGTTTGGAAGGTTTGGGCATTGTGACGGCGACGCTTGACGAGGGCTATATGACGGAAGACCCTAAAACCGGCGAAGAAATCAATAAGCGCGGCGATCAAGTAAAAGGCGCTACTTCTTCTTTCCGCGTGTTAAATTACACGGTTGCTTATCAAAATCCGCGCATTAAGCCGCAGGCTTTGGGTTTGGGCTTGGAAATTCTGCCGAGCGTGAATCCCGCTTCTTTGAAACAAGGCGAGATGCTGAAAGTGCAAGTACTTTTAGACGGCAAGGCATTGGCGGACGCGCAAGTGAACAGCTATTACTTTGATGCAGAGGCCAAAACCTATAGCACCGATAAAGAAGGTTTCGCGAGTATTCCTGTCGCCACCAATGAGTTCAATATCTTAGATGTTGAGCATGAAATTGAAGATCCCAAAGATCCTTTTGAAGGTTTGGTGCAAAATAGTTCTTTAACTTTCCGCGCCAAACATAGCGGCGAACACAAACATTAATCCCAGCAAAAGCACTTTGTCTGACAAAGTGCTTTTGTTTATGCACATTTTTACAGGAGTTAACAGATGAAAAAATGGCTTTGCCTCTTCATTCTCAGCCCGCTTGCCTATGCCCATTCTCCACAATTAAGCTGCAAAATCGAGGCGGAAAACGTGCTTTGCACGGGCGGATTTTCCGACGGTTCTTCGGCTTTCGGCGTGGAAGTCAAAGTCTTGGATTACGGCGATAAGGTTCTGCATGAAGGACGCTTCGACAAAGACAGCCGCTTTAGTTTCGCCAAACCCGAAGGTGAATACTATGTACGTTTTGACGGCGGCAGCGGTCATCAATTAGAGCTGGATTATCAAGACATTGAAGAATGAGTGCCGAGCATCGCTTTATAGAAATCGTGCCGCCGGCACGTGCTACTAAAGAAACGCTATATGTGCTGGCGGTGTGTGTGCTGAGCATTATTGTGGCGGCGGGCATTGTGCGTATCAATCAGAAAGACAGCCAACTTCAGCAAAGCCTGGGTGCCGATGAAATCAGCCTGCGCTACGATTTGAGCGCGGCGGAGCAAGGTGTGTTTGCGGATTTACAAGTCGCCTTTGACGATTGGCTATTGCAAGATGAAAACGAACCGCCGCCCAGCGTTGCCGATTGGATTGCCAATGATTTTCCGCCTTTTAACGACCAAGCAGAAGCCGGACAACGCGGCAATCATCAATGGACGCTGCTGCATCAGGAAGGACAAGTCGCTTATTGGGGACAAAGCCAAGATGTGGCGACCGCCGGCAGTCTGCTCTGGCTTTTGCCGGCGCAGCGGCAAGGCAGCGATATGCAGCATTTTGAAGTCTGGCATCATAAAGGCAGCCCGTCGGCATTGCCGCATCGTCTTGACGGCGAACATCTGCGCGCCGCCGGCTGGAAACGGATTAACCGCAATGCCGACATTGCCCGCTCTTAACCGCTTTTAACACAGGAATTTTTTATGAAACTCAAACCATGGCTTGCCCTATTTGCCTTTCTCAGCTGTCATGCCTTTGCCCAAATCCAAGTCGACGTGACCTTCGATTATGAGGAGACTTCTTGTTCTAATTATTCTCAATATGCTGATATTGATTCTAATAATGATCAGTGTTCTATTGGGGGAACTTTGTATGTATCAGAAGCTTTATCAGTTCCATATATGGCAAATTATTTTACAAATAAAAATAATTTTGATGTAGCTCTTTTTGAAAATACAAAGCTTGGACCAGGTTTTACTTATGAGTTTAAGCCTCGTCAGAATGGTGTTGTATATGCAGTTCCTAAGACAGGAATGTTTAAATATACTGGAATTGATACTGCTTATACTATTAATGGATCTAAATATAACGCTCAGATTATTCCAGCAAATTCAGGGAAGACTCTTATTGCTGAAACAGTAGATGATTCTTATTTTTCTATCCATAAGGTTGCAAAAAATACTAATAAAGACCTCCCAGTAATGAGTCTTACATATACAACTCGTGTATTTGCGGCTATTAAGGATAAAAAAGGAGTTATTAACTTTACTTCGCCTTCTGTTCATAAGCACCATGCGTTTTTCAAAGCTGCTTGGTGTGGTGATGGTGTAGTTGATACTCAGTTTGGTGAAAAATATGATGATGGTCCTAACAATGGAAAACCAGGATATGCATCTACTGATTGTACCAAAAAAGTTGAACCAGAAACTCCACCTGTAAATGGTATATGACGGAGCATCAGCTGGCATTCCAACTTATAAAGCTCCAACAACAAATCTTTGTAAAACAGGTACTCCAAAAACATTAGCGGCTTGGATGCCGTGGTGTTAAACGACATCGGACACGACGATTTCGCCCGCAAAATGATTGCCGCCAGCGAAAATAAAGACGTTACCACCATTCAAGCCAATAAAGACGTGCCGCTCTTAACCGCTTTTAACACAGGAATTTTTTATGAAACTCAAACCATGGCTTGCCCTATTTGCCCTTCTCAGCTGTCATGCCTTTGCCCAAATCCAAGTCGGCGTGACCCTGCACCCTTATTACAGCTTCGTGGCGAATATCGGTCAGGATAAAATCAAAGTCGTGCCGCTGATTCCCGAAGGCTTTAATCCGCATGCCTACGAGCCGCGCGCGCAAGACATTAAAAACATTAGCGGATTGGATGCCGTGGTGTTAAACGACATCGGACACGACGATTTCGCCCGCAAAATGATTGCCGCCAGCGAAAATAAAGACGTTACCACCATTCAAGCCAATAAAGACGTGCCGCTCTTAAGCGCCATGGGCTTAGACCAAAACAACCGCGAAGGCGTCATCAATTCCCACAGCTTTATTTCCATCAGCGCCTCTATGATTCAAGTCAATACCATTGCGCAGGAACTGGGCAAACTCGATCCCGACAACGCCGCCTTTTACCTGAAAAATGCGCGCGAATACAATAAACGGCTGCGCAAACTGCGTGCCGAAGCGCTGGCGAAAATCCGTGATGTGGAAAATCCCGTCTTAAAAATCGCCACCGTGCATAGCGGCTACGACTATCTCTTACGCGAATTCGGTTTGGAAGTTACGGCGGTTGTCGAAGCCGCACACGGCATCGAACCCAGCCCCGCCCAATTGAAAAAAGTCGTGGACTTAATCAAATCGCAAGGCGTGCATATCCTCTTTGCCGAAAAAGACAATCCCAGTCCCTACACCGCCACTATCGCCAAAGAAGCCGACGTACGCTTAGGCAGCTTAAGCCACATCACGCACGGCGCTTACTCTCCGGAATTATTCGAACAAGCCATGAAAGAAAATCTGGATGAGGTCGTCAACGCCATACTGGAAAGCCAAAAACCATGATCAGCCTTGAGGACTATCAACGCCATCTGCACTATCTGCCCTATGCAGGGCCGGAAATCGTACTGAAAAACCTCAGCGTACAATTCCAAAAAAGCACCGTGCTGAACAATCTCAACCTCCGCTTTGCCGCCGGCAAAACCACCGCCATTATTGGGCCGAACGGCAGCGGCAAAAGCACCCTGCTCAAAACCTTATTGGGACAATTCACCCATGAAGGCGAAATCGCCCTACACTGGCAAAATGCGGCTCAGCGCCACATCGCCTATGTGCCGCAGCACATTGATTTTGACCGCGAACTGCCGATGAACGAAGAAGATTTCATGGGCATGCTCCTACAAAAACGCCCCATCTTCCTAGGCTTGGCGAAACAACAAAAAGCGATGATTCATTTCCTATTGCACAAAGTGCAAATGTTTGAAAAAAGGAAAACCAAAATCGGACGACTGTCGGGCGGCGAACTCAAACGCATGCTGCTCATTCAAGCCCTTTATCCCGAAGCGGGACTGTTTTTATTCGACGAACCCCTCGCCTCCCTCGACGAATCGGGCATCGCCCTGTTTAAAGAACTCATCCGCGAACTCCAAGCCATGAACAAAACCGTCATTTGGGTCGAGCACGACCTGCTCGCCGTGCGTGAATACGCGCAAGACATCGTCGCCATCAACCGCCAAATCATCTACCAAGGCGATGCCGCCGCCCTCTCCGACAGCGAACTGCTGCTTAACATCTTCTCTCACAAGCAGGAAAGCCCGCATGTTTGAAATCATCAGAAATTACATCGTCGGACTGGCGCAAGCAGGACAACTGCCCGACATATTCACCTACCATTTCGTTGTCAACGCCCTCATGGCAGGCATCCTACTAGGCCCGCTGCTCGGCGGATTCGGCACCCTCGTCGTCGTCAAACGCTTCGCCTTCTTTTCCGAAGCCACGGGACATGCCGCCCTTACCGGCGTTGCCATCGGCATCTTGCTCGGCGAACCCTACCACAGCCCCTATGGTGGACTTTTCGCCTACTGCATGCTCTTCGCCCTGCTGCTCAACTACATTCGCAACCGTACCGCCCTTTCCTCCGACACCCTCATCGGCGTATTCCTCTCCGTCTCCCTAGCACTAGGCTCATCTGTCCTGCTGATATTGGCGACCAAAATCAACATCCACATCTTGGAAAGCGTACTTTTCGGCTCACTGCTCACCGTAAACGACCGCGACTTATATATTCTACTCGCCACCGCCTGCATCACCGTCCTCATCATCTCAGGCAACTACAACCAACTCATGCTCATCAGCTTTAATCCGCAACTCGCCAAAGTCCGCAAAATCAAAGTCCTGCTCCTAGACTACCTCTTCATTCTGCTCATCACATTGGCAACCATCTCCGCCCTGAAAATCATCGGCGCAATACTTGTCGGCGCGCTGCTCGTCATACCTGCGGCGGCGGCAAGACTTGTCGCCAGCTCCATGCGCCAATTCTTCCTCATCTCCGTAGGGTTGGCGACCGCCGCCACCCTTGCCGGCGTCTACCTTCCTATCGCCTACGACATCCCCGCCCCCTCCGGCGGCTCAATCATACTCATTGCCGGAAGCTGCTTTATGCTTCTAGTCATCATTAAACAACTTGCGAGAATCAAATGAAAAAACTGCTATTACACAGCCTGCTCATCAGCCTGAGCTGCCAAGCCGCCGCGTTCGACATCCTCACCGCCCACCCCATTACCACCGGTATCGCCGAAACCCTGCTTGCCGAAGAAATCGCCGCCCAGCGCATACGCATTCTCCCCGCCGCACCTAAAACTCTGCCCGCCACCCGACAACTCAACTACTTGCAAGGACGCGGCAAAGACAATCTCAAAAGCCTCAGCCAAGAAGCCGACATCGTGCTGACCGTACGCAGCATTTTCGCTCAAGACTATCTCTACCCCTTCAGCCGCCGCCACAACATCCGCATCATCCCCATAGACCTTGCGACCCCGATTGACGGCGAACGCGCCGGCGTTAGCAAACAGGCACAAGACTTCCTGCAACACCCTGTCTGGCTCGACCCCTACAACCTCAGCCTCATGTACAGCACGCTGGCACAAGAACTGCAAGCCTACGACCCCGCGCTACAACTGGAAAACGCCCTCCATCAAGAGCAAAAACGCCTCATTGCGCTGAAAAACGACATGGAAGCCTTCCTCAACGAACAAGAAGCAGAACCCGTCGTCCTCCTGCTCAACCCTGAACTCAGCTACTTCACGCAAGGACTGCAACTGGGTAGCATCACGGCAAGCCCCGACAGCGACATCGCCGAACTCATCAACACACAAGGCATCACACTCATCATCAGCGAAAACGAAGCCGATGAAAACACCGCCGCCCAAGCAGAAGCGGCAGGCGTGAAAATCCTTATCCTGCCGCGTCTTAGCAGCGACAACCCGACAGAACAATTAGCCAAACACTACGAAACACTGAAAACCCTGCTGAGAAAGGAATAACCATCCCTGCATAGAGCCGCTAAGAGAATATTTATAGTACCTTAACGTCAAAATGAAATTTAGAGATGCGTATTTCATCACGAGGAGCGCCTAAAATAATCTCATTTTGACGTTAAGAGACTATAAAATAAGTATTACAACTTATCTCCTCTAATACTGATATGGTCTTTTAAAAATGGTAAAAAAATTTGATTTATCTGATGATAATTCACTCTTGCTTTGAATATATTTTTATCCATTTTTATTATCAAATAAGAATCAAATACTACTTGTTTATCAACTCTTTCAACTACAGTAGTTTTAGCTATATAAAACCTCTATTTTATATAAGAGTTACATGATATTAATTCCAATGTATTTAAAGCTAAATCTAAAAATATGGATACATATAATCAACGAATAAATACCAGCAAACACTACAAATAATCCTGTCGTACTATGTAAAAACATAGAGTCTGAATATAAAATACATAGTGTTCCTCTTACACAAGCATCTCCTTGTTTGGTTAATGTAAAGAAAAATGCACAAAATAAGCAAAAAAGCAACATTAATATAGAAAATATAATCGTTTTTATGTATTTTATTCGATGTTTAACTGCTGTAATTTCTTTCAATAAAGAAAAATTATATGCCTTTTTTACTTCAATAAATATCCATGTATTAATGACAAAACTTAACACAAAACTCAGATTCCAACCATAAGGATTCTGCATAGGAAGATAGAAAAATTTCAAAAACAAATAAATCTGATAATTGATTTCCTTATAATCAAAATACCATATCAGAGATGCCAAGGCGAGATAGATTGGAAAACTGAGAAAAAGTAATTTAACATATGTAGTAGCCATACTGTCTACATATTTTGTTATTTTTTCTTTGATTTCACGTTCAAACTTATATTTTGGCATAGATTGATATCTGCCTTTTTTCGCCTCAAAATCATGCGCCATTTTCCTAATATCTTCAATAGACTTAAACGGCGGTTCTCTACGTTGGATTAATCCCATTACTCCCTCTCTTTTTAAACATTTTTATACAAGGTATTACCTTATATTTTCATCACTCTGTGCTTAATCCCACCCTATCATGCGCAAAATATGTTTCATGCCATTAGCATAAAAATTTTTAAGAAGCTTTTGGTTTATCTCATATTCACTCTATATTTAGTCCAAAGCAGGAGAAAATAAAGAAATGTTGCAGCATCTTTACCGCTTTTCTGCCTATACCTGCCAATCTTTTTTACCCTCAAGAGCAATTCTCCAAAAGAAATCCTTTTTCATGTTATTTCATGGGCTTAGAAGATAATTGCAAAAAAATGCTAGCAATGATTGCAATATTTTTAAAAAGCTGTCATGTTAGCGTGCTGTTTTTCCTTTGAGCAGCCGGCGGCAATTGCTGTGCCGCTTAGGCGAGCCAAGGGTAAAGGCACGGGGGAGGGCAACCTCTTTAAGAAGGAGTATAGCCGTTTTATTTCAAAGCGATGGATTGTGCCGCCGTATCGGTTTAGCGCTGCGGTTTTGCTTTGAATCAGAGCGGCTATGTCGAATCGTCTTTGGGCGGTTCGCTTGATTGACATATTGGAGAAGAATACTTATGCAAATTGGTATCCCAAAAGAGTCGCTGGCAGGCGAGGCGCGTGTCGCCGCAACGCCGAAAACAGTGAAGGAATTAAAAAAATTAGGTTTTGCCGTAGCGGTGGAGGCTAATGCGGGCTTGGCTTCGCAGTTTGATGATGCGGCTTATCGCGAGGCGGGTGCGGAGATTGTTCAGGGCGATGCGGTGTATAACAGCGATTTGATTTATCAGATTAATCCGCCGACTGATGCCGAGCTTGCCAAGATTAAGGACGGCACGACTTTGGTGAGCTTTGTGTGGCCGCGCCAAGATCAAGCTTTGGTCGATAAACTGGCGCAGCGCAAGATTACGGTCTTGGCAATGGATATGGTGCCGCGGATTTCGCGTGCGCAGTCGATGGACGCTTTGTCTTCTATGGCGAATATCAGCGGTTATCGTGCGGTGGTGGAAGCGGCGCATGAGTTCGGGCGTTTCTTTACCGGTCAGATTACGGCGGCAGGCAAAGTACCGCCTGCGCAGGTCTTGGTGATTGGTGCCGGTGTTGCCGGTTTAGCGGCGATTGGTGCGGCGAAGTCTTTAGGCGCGATTGTGCGTGCTTTTGATACGCGCGAGGAGGTTGCCGAGCAAATCGAGTCGATGGGCGGCGAGTTTCTGCGCGTGGATTTCGAGGAAAAGGACGGCGGCAGCGTCAATACGGGCTATGCCAAAGTGATGAGCAAGGAGTTTATCGAGGCGGAGATGAAACTCTTTGCCGAGCAGGCCAAGCAGGTGGATATTATTATTACGACGGCGGCAATTCCCGGCAAACCTGCGCCTAAATTGATTACCAATGAGATGGTGGCGAGCATGAAGCGCGGCTCTGTGATTGTCGATTTGGCGGCAGCGACCGGTGGCAATTGCGAGGCGACGGTTGCCGGCAAACGTCATGTCACAGAAAACGGCGTGATTGTGCTGGGTTATACCGATTTAGCGAACCGCTTGGCGGGGCAGTCTTCCCAGTTGTATGCCACGAATTTAGTCAATTTAAGCAAACTTTTATCGCCGCAGAAAGACGGGCAGATTCATGTGAATTTTGAAGACCCGATTTTGCGCAATATGACGGTTGTCCGCGATGGCGAGCTGACTTTCCCGCCGCCGGAGATTTCCGTTTCCGCCGCGCCGCAGACAAAAGCCGAGGCGGCAAAAGCGCCTGAAACAGCGGCTGCCGAAAAACCGGCTTCGCCGAAAATTTTCCGCCAAGTGACGCTGGCTTGTTTGGCGTTTATGGCGTTTCTATTTATCGGCGGTGCGCCTGCGCCTTTCCTTGCCAATATGATGGTCTTCGTGCTCTCGATTGTGATTGGTTATTATGTGGTGTGGAATGTGAGCCATTCTCTGCATACGCCGCTGATGTCGGTAACTAATGCCATTTCGGGAATTATCGTGGTCGGGGCGATGCTGCAAATCGGGCATGGCAGTGCGATGGCGAGCTTTTTAGCCTTTGTGGCGATTTTGCTGGTAAGCATCAATATTTTCGGCGGCTTTGCGGTAACGCGCCGTATGCTCGCTATGTTCCGCAAAGATTAAGGAGAATGTCATGACAGGTTTTACCACAGTTGCTTATATCGCTGCGGCGGTTTTATTTATCTTGAGTTTGGCAGGGCTTTCCAAGCAGGAAAGCGCAAAACGCGGTAATCTCTTCGGCATTATCGGTATGAGTATTGCCTTAGTCGCCACTTTGTTTAATTCCGAAGTGCATGGCAAATTCTGGCTGTTGCTGGCAATGGCGATTGGTGCGGTCATCGGTTTGCAACGCGCGAAAAAAGTCGAGATGACCGGCATGCCGCAGTTGATTGCGCTCTTGCACAGCTTTGTCGGCTTGGCGGCGGTCTTTGTGGGCTATAACAGCCTGCTGCTGCATGCCGACCTGCCTGCGGAAATGCACACCATTCATTTGGCGGAAGTATTTTTAGGCGTCTTTATCGGCGCGATTACCTTTACCGGCTCGCTGGTGGCTTGGGGCAAACTCGAAGGCAAGGTCAAATCCGCCGCCTTAGTGCTGCCGCATAAACATAAATGGAATATTGCCGCCGTTGCCGTGTCTTTCTTATTGATGCTGATTTTTATCGCCAAAGACGGCTCGATGTTCCTGCTGATTCTGATGACGCTGATTGCCTTTGCTTTCGGCTGGCATTTGGTCATGTCTATCGGCGGCGCGGATATGCCGGTAGTGGTGTCCATGCTCAATTCCTACTCCGGTTGGGCGGCGGCGGCGGCAGGCTTTATGCTCAATAATGATTTGCTGATTGTTACCGGCGCCTTGGTCGGCTCGAGCGGTGCGATATTGTCTTACATTATGTGTAAAGCCATGAACCGCTCCTTCTTATCCGTGATTTTGGGCGGCTTCGGCAATACCGCGGCGGCGGCAGAAGAAAGCGGCGGCGAATACCGCGAATGGACGGTGGAAGAGGTCGCCGAAGCGCTGAACGAGGCGGATTCCATCATCATCACACCGGGATACGGTATGGCGGTGGCACAGGCGCAATATCCTGTAGCGGAAATCACGCGCATTCTGCGTGCCAAAGGCAAAAACGTCCGCTTCGGTATTCATCCGGTGGCAGGACGCCTGCCGGGGCATATGAACGTCCTCTTGGCAGAAGCCAAAGTGCCTTATGACATCGTGCTGGAAATGGAAGAAATCAATGAAGATTTCCCTGATACGGATGTTGTCTTAGTCATTGGTGCGAACGACACTGTCAATCCATCCGCGCAAACCGACCCTAACAGCCCGATTGCCGGCATGCCGGTATTGGAAGTGTGGAAGGCGCGTCAAGTCGTGGGCTTTAAACGCTCGATGAACGCAGGCTATGCCGGCGTGCAAAACCCGCTGTTCTTTAATGAAAATACCTTCATGTGCTTTGGCGATGCCAAAACCACGGTTGAAGGCATTCTGCGCGCTTTGCAAAACTAAGCGCGCGCACAGCAAAAAGGCGGCTGCAATGCCGCCTTTTTTATGCCTGTTGTTAATACAACACAATCGGTGTGAACTTCCATGTGATGACGTAGAGACAGGCGAAATTCACCACTACGCTCATCCAGAAGAAAATAATAAAACGGTTTTTACTGGTTTTGTGGCGCAAGAGCGGACGGGCGATGAGAGCGCCCGGCCAGCCGCCGAGCAGGGCGGCAATATGCAGACTGGCTTCCGGCACCCGCTGTTGGTCGGTTAAGGCGGCGTGTTTGTCCAAACTGTAAAGCGAGACGGTCATCAAAGAGATAATAAAGGACGCTACCGCAATAGGGGCGGAGATGGTGGAAAGGCTGATGTAAAACAGGCAGACCAAGATGGCGTAAATCGCCGCTTCAAAGAGATAAGGTCCTGTTTTGCGTGCATCGTGGGTGGTGTTTTTAAACAAAGTGGCTTCATGTCCTTCCAATACGATGCGACTGGCTTGGATTTTGTTTTTATTTTTTTCCAGTAAAAAAGCAATGCGGTCGCCTTTTTGCGGGCGGCGTTGCTCATAGGCGAAATTCGAGATGTGGAAGAAAATATTCGGTTCGTCTTCTGTGGTTTTGATGAAGCCGAAGCCTTTCATATCATTCCAATGCACGATTTCCCCCCGATAGACGGCATCGGTTCGCGGCGGCGGTTTGGAATGCAGGAAAAGAGCCATAATTATTGCGCTTTATCAGTAGGTTCTATGCCGACGGAGCGTAGTTTGCGGTATAAATTGGTGCGATCCATGCCGACGCGCCCCGCCAATTTGGCGATATTGCCTTCGCAGAGGCGGAATTGCGCGAGGAAAAATTGGCGCTCGAATTCTTCGCGCGCTTCGCGCAGGCTTAAGTCCAGCAGATAGCCGAGATTGCCGAGCAGCCAATCGCCGGCATTGTCGGCATTGCCGAGCGGCACCAATGCGGTTTGCGCTTCTTCGCTGGAGATTTCCGCGTCTTCGTTTTGTATCAGCAGGCGTTGGACGAGGTTGCGCAGTTCGCGGACGTTGCCCGGCCAACTGTGCTGGCGCAGGGTGTTTTGCGCGGCGAGGCTGAAATGGCGGTAGGGCAGTTGTTCGTAGTCGGCAAAATGTTTGCTGAAATACTCCAATAATTCGGGCACGTCGTTGCTGTGTTCGCTGAGAGCGGGGATGTGCAGATGCGCGATGGTGAGTTGGTCGTACAAAGCGCTGTCGAGGCTGTCTTTGAGTTGCGCGGCTTCCGCTCTCGAGGCGGCGATGATGCGGATTTGGCAATGCTGCTGCGTGCCGCTGTGTCCGGAGAAGTATTGCTGCTCGGTGATGAGGTTGAGCAGCAGGTTTTGCAGGGCGGCGGGAATGTGGGCGATTTCGTCTAAAAACAGCGTGCCTTGCTCGGCTTGAGCAATCAGCCCGATTTGCTGGGCGCTGCCGATGAGGGCGTTGAGCATGCCGTGTTCGTCCATGCCGGCAAGCGGCGCGTGAATGAATTTGCCGTCGCGCCAATGGCTATGCTGATGTATGAGGCGCGCCAGATGCTGTTTGCCCGCCCCTGCTTTGCCGGTAATGAGCAGAGGTACGTTTTTGCCGGCAAGTTCCCGCGCCTGTTCCTGCAATTGCTGCATGTCGGCGGTTTTGCCTATCCATTCGACCGGCGGGTCGATTTGCGCTTTCAGCGCGGCGTTTTGGCTGAGCAGTTGCTGGGTTTGCAGGGCGCGTTCTATCGTGAGCAGGAGTTTGGAGGTGGAGAGGGGTTTTTCCAGAAAGTAATAGGCGCCGAGTTTGGTGGCTTCGACGGCGGTTTCGATGTTGCCGTGTCCGCTCATCATAATGACGGAGCTGTTGAAATGACTTTGTTGCTGCCATTCGCGCAGGAGGCTGATGCCGTCGGTGTCGGGCATCCAGATGTCGAGCAAGACCAAATCGGGCAGATGGGCGCTGTATTGTTGGCGCGCGCTGTCGGCATTTTCGGCGCTGAGGCAGCGATAATCTTCGTCTTCCAAGATGTCGATGAGGCTTTCGCGGATCATTTCTTCATCATCAACGATGAGAATCGTGGCGGATGTTTTATTCATTGTGGTTCTCAATCGGTAATATGAAGCTTATTTTAGCACCTTTTAGGGTCTTGGCATGTCCTGCTTGGATGCTGCCGCCGTGTTCGTTGATGATTTTTTTCACGATTGCCAAACCTAGTCCCGTGCCTTTGCTTTTGCCGGTTACATAGGGTTCAAAGGGGTCTTGGTGCAAATTGGTAAAACCTGTGCCGGCATCTTCGATGCTGAAGGCGGTCTGTTTGTCTTGGCGGCTGCTTTGCCAGCGGATGGCGGGCATGTTTTCTTCGCTCATGGCTTCGACGGCGTTTTTCATCAGGTTGTGCAAGACTTGGCGCATTTGCACGGCGTCGGCGAAAATGTGCGGCAAATCGCTGTCTAAGTCCAGAGAAATCGGCGTTTCGGGGTACATGTCGGCAATTTCGCGAATCAGATGGTTCATATCGACGGCTTGGCGGCGCAGCTCCAGCGGTTTGGCAAATTGGCTGAAGTCCGCCACCATCTGCTGCATGGCATCGACTTGGTTGATAATGGTTGAAGTGGCGCGTTCTAAAATGCGGCGTTCTTCATCGGCGAGTTTGTCGTTTAATTTGCGTTGCAGGCGTTCGCCTTGCAGGCGGATGGGAGTCAGCGGATTTTTGATTTCATGGGCGAGGCGGCGTGCGACTTCTTCCCAAGCGGCATTGCGTTGGTTGTGCTGGAATTCGGTCACGTCTTCAAAGACGATGACTTGTCCGCCGCGCTGTTTGCGGTTTTGCAGAGGCAGCGGCGCACCATGACAAATCAGGGTCTTGCGCGTGCTAAAGCGGCTAAGGGTGATTTCCGTACGCCAGCTGTCTTTTGAGTTGAGCAGGATGTCTTGCAGACCGAGCATGAGTTCGCCGTAGGCATCATGGGCTTGCGTGTCGTGGCGCGGCGGTTTTTGTCCCTGATAGTCGCTGAGCGGACTGTCTAAGAGTTGCGCGGCAACGGGATTGAAGCGTTGCAAGCGTCCGTGCCAGTCCAGCGTCAGCACGCCGGCGCTGAGGTTGTCCAAGAGGGCGTTGAGGAAGTTGTTTTGGTCGCTGAGTTCGTCTTGTATGCGGTAATTCATGCTTTCGGCATCGCGCAGGGTCAGGAGCATGGCGTTGAAGTTATTGCCTAAGGTGCCGAGGTCGTTGTTCGGCATGTCCGTGATGGGGGTGGAGAAATCGCCTTGGATGACTTGTTTGGTGGCTTCGATTAATTGGCGCACGGGGCGGGTCATGGTGTCGCCGAAGAGAGCGCTGATCCACAGCGCGCTTAGGACGGTCAGGGTCAGAATCAGTCCTAATACAAAGAGCAGGCTGGCGGTGATGTGCGGTTGCAGATAGAGAAAGCTTTGATGTTCTTCATAGCTGGCGCGTACGTTTTCCGCCAAGCGGTTAAAGCTGTCGGGCAGGGAGAATATGGCTTGCAGATAGTAGGGTTCGCGGTTGGCTTTGCTGATGTCGGTGACGACTTTGATGGTGTAGCCGTCGGCATCGTTATTGGCGAATTCAAAATATTCCTGCGCATTGTCCACTTGCAGGAGGGCGAGCGAGCTAGGCGCTTCGACGGTCATGACGGCGAGATCTTGATGGGCGAAGGCGACCAGATTGCCTTGTTGATCGAAGACGGAGAGTTCCAAAGCATTGGCATTGCGCCGCATCGGCTCAATTGCCGCTACCAATTGTGCATAGTCCATGGGCTGCATGAATGCCGCGAGACTTTCCGATTGGGCAAGAGCTTGGCGCGCTCGCATGCCGACCGCCGAGCGCGTGATTTGCAGAGCGTCTTGCAGGGCAACGCTGATTTGGCGGTTGAAAATTTGTCCCAAATCATAGGATAAGAATAGCCAAGTAAAGCCCGCGATAATGCCTACCGGTATCAGACTGGTAAAGAGCATGCGCAGGGCGAAAGACAGGGAGAGACGTGCGCCGCTTTGGTGCTTGCGCAGGCGTTTGACGAGATTGACGGTCTGCCAGATGGCGGCAGCGGTCAGCAAGATGATGCCGATGAGGGTCAGCACGAGCAGGCGCGTGTAATGCGGGGTGGAAAAGCCGGGATTGGTCGCCGCTTGGCTGAGATGGAAGATGGCAAAGAGGGTGGTTAAGATGCCGATTGCGCCGCTGAAGCTGAAAAAAAGCAGGCGCTTGGTCGAGCCTTTGCCGAGGCTGCGCGGTTTTAGAGCCGACATGGCAGGCTCCCGCTGTCCAGCGTCCATTGGGCGAAAAATAAGGCATTCAAACGCAGGGCGAAGGGAAGTTGCGCTTGGGATAATTGCATGCGCAGCATAATCGGCGTGTCTCTTTCTCTTTTGTCTAGGGGCAATTGTTCGATGCTGCCCAAGGTTTTTAAGGCGCTGTCCACATCGCCGAAGGGCAGCGGCGTTTGCGCGCCTTGTTGCAGGGCATAGGATTGGCTGAGATGGTTGTAATCCAAATGCCATTCCTGCACGGCAAGGCGGCGCGGGCTTTGCCACCACTGTGCGCCGGCTTCTTCGATGCTTAGGCGGAAAAACAGGCTGATACCGCTGCGCAATGCCGCCAGCGGTTCTTCGGGCAGACGGATATGAAATTGCGCATCTGTCTGCCATTGGGCATCAAGCACATAGCAGCGGCTGCTTTGCAGGCTGATTTGCGCCGCCGCCGGATAGGCGGCAAGGCATAGGCAGAGCAATGCGCAATAACGCATCAGTCTTCCGTTTTCTCAAGCAGGGCGTAGAAAAAACCGTCGCCGTCCGCATCGGGCAAATGCAGCATGCCGAAGCCCGTGTCTTGGCAATGCGGCAGTTCCGTCGGGCGCAGGCGGGCGTCGCTTTGCAGCATCAAAAATTGCTCGATTAATTGCTGGTTTTCGCGCGGCAGAATCGAGCAGGTGGTGTATAGCAGTCGCCCTTTGGGTTTCAAGGTTTGCCAGATTTGGCGCAGCAGCCGCATTTGCGTTTTCGGCAATTGCTTGAGGTCTTCCGCGCTGCGGACAAAGGCGATGTCGGGATGGCGGCGCAAGACGCCGCTGCCGGAGCAAGGCGCGTCGAGCAGGACGGCATCGAAGGCTTCACCGTCCCACCATTGCTCGATTTCGGCGGCATCGGCGGCAAGGCATTGTGCCGTCAAACCTAGGCGCGACAGATTGTTTTGTACTTTCTGCAGGCGCGTCTCGGATACGTCCAATGCCAGCACTTGTGCTTGCGGGGCAAGCTCTAGCAGATGTCCGGTTTTGCCGCCGGGAGCGGCGCAGGCATCGAGAATGCGTTCGCCGTTTTGCGGATTGAGCAGTGTGGCGGCGCATTGGGCGGAAGCGTCCTGCACGCTGACTTGCCCTGCATTAAAGCCGGCAATGTCTTGCACATTCATGCCGCTGTGCAAGGTTACGGCTTGGGCGTGCAGCGGGTTTTCCGCGCCCAGTTCGGGGTTTTCCGCCAGCCATTGCGCGCGCTCGCCGCGAATACGCAGTGTCAGCGGCGGTTGTAAGCGGTTAATTTCCGCCAAAGCGACAAGGGCGCTGCGCTGCGCGCTTGCCAGCCATGCCGGCACATTGTAAATGCGGAATTTGTCCAACAAATGGCGGCTGGCTTCGCGTTCGCGCTGCACATTGCGCAAAATCGCATTGATTAAGCCTGTGGCATTGCCGATACCGTTGCTTTTCGCTAGTTCGACCGTTTCATTTAAGACGCCGTGATCGCCCAAAGAAAGACGCAGCAGCTGATAAATGCCCACATTTAAGATAATGCCCAAAAAGGCCTGTTCTTCGCTGGGCGGCTCTTTTAAGAAGCTGTCGCGCAGCTTGGACAGCGCGGGATATTCGCGCAATACGCCGTAGACCAGCGCTTGATACAAGGCTTGGTCGGGTTCGCGTACCTGCGCTTTGGTGCTTTCCAATAAGCCGTTTAAAGATTGCTGTTCAAAGACTACCGCGTGCAAGGTTTGCACCGCCGCTTGGCGGGCGTTCAGCGGTTCGCTCCAATCAATGCGCACAGTTTCGCGCGGCGCTTTGCGTGCTGAATCGAAGTCGCGGCGTGGTTTGCGCCCGCTATCAAATTCGCGGCGCGGTTTGCGTTCACCGTTGAAAGGACGTGCAGGACGATCGCCATCAAACTCACGACGCGGTTTGCGTTCCCCGCTAAACGGACGTGCAGGGCGCTCGCCATCAAATTCGCGGCGCGGTTTGCGTTCGCCGCTAAACGGACGTGCAGGACGATCGCCATCAAACTCGCGGCGCGGTTTGCGTTCGCCGTTGAAAGGACGTGCAGGACGATCGCCGTCAAATTCGCGGCGCGGTTTGCGTTCGCCGTTGAAAGGACGTGCAGGACGATCGCCATCAAATTCGCGGCGCGGTTTGCGTTCGCCGTTGAAAGGACGTGCAGGGCGCTCGCCATCAAACTCGCGGCGCGGTTTGCGTTCGCCGCTAAACGGGCGGGCGGGTTTTGCATTGCCTGCGCCGCCTTTGCCGTGGGCGGCTTTGCTTTTGCCGCCAAATTGGCGCGCTTTACCAAAAGCAGTTTTTTTATTCATGAATTGTTTCCTTCAATACTTGCCGCTAGGCGGCAATATTATGATTTGATTTGAAATTGTTTGCCGCTTAAATTGCGGCCGTTGCGTAGTTGCGCGGCGCTCATCGCTTGTTTGCCCGGAAATTGCAGCAATTGCAGGCGCAGGATGCCTTTGCCGCAAACGACGTCAATTCCTGCTTTGCTGTGGGCGATAATGCTGCCGGCAGGAGCGGCGGCGCTGCCCTCGATCAATTCCGCCGCATAGATGCGGATGTTTTCCCCTTCCAAGGCGCTGTAAGCGACGGGGAAGAGATTAAAGGCGCGGATTTTTTGCAGGATATGGTGGGCGTCGTCTTGCCAGTTAATCTCGGCTTCGCTTTTGCTGAGTTTGTGCGCATAGCTGATGTCTTCGTCGCTTTGCGCAATCGGCTGCTGCGCTTGTGTCAGCACGAGGGGCAGCGCTTCCAACAGGGCTTCTGCGCCGAGCTGCATCAGGCGGCGGTGCAGTCCGACGGCGTCATCATCGCCGATCTCAAGGCGTTTTTCCAACCATACGGCGCCGGTATCCAAGCCTTTGTCCATTTGCATGATGCCGATGCCCGTTTCTTTATCGCCGGCTTCTATCGCGCGCTGAATCGGCGCCGCACCGCGCCAACGCGGCAGCAAGGAGGCGTGGATATTGATGCAGCCCAAGCGCGGATAATCCAAAAACCATTGCGGCAGGAGTAGTCCGTAAGCCGCCACGATTACTAAATCGGGGCGCGGCAGTTCGGGAAAAGGCGGCGTATCGGCTTGCAGTTTTTCGGGCTGCGCAATCGGAATTTGATGCGTTAGCGCAAGGCTTTTGACGGCGCTGGGACTGAGTTTGCGTCCGCGTCCTGCGGGACGGTCGGGCTGGGTCAGTACGCCGCTTACGGCATAACCCGCTTCAATCAGGGCAGCGAGGCTATGGGCGGCAAATTCGGGAGTGCCGGCAAACCACAGGATCGGTTTAGTCACGCGTTTGCGCCTCTTTGATGGATTTGGCGAGTTTTTTCTCGATGCGCTCGCGTTTCATGCGTGAGAGATGGTCAATGAATAAACGTCCGTGCAGATGGTCGATTTCGTGTTGGATGCAGACGGCGAGTAAGCCGCTTGCTTCGCGTTCTTGTCTTTCGCCGTGTTCATCTTGATAACGTACGCGAATCTGCGCAGGCCGCCATACGCCGGCATATTGCCCCGGCAGGGATAAGCAGCCTTCTTCATACTCGGCAAGCTCTTCCGAGCTGTCGATGATTTCCGGATTAATCAGCACGAGTTTATCGCTGGCTACGGCGATTTCCGATGAGTTTTCCTCGTCTGCGCTTTCCTCGCTTTGGCGGTGCGCTTCCTGAGGCGGCATCTGCGGCACGTCCATGACGGTCAATCGTTGATGAATGTTCACTTGCGTTGCCGCCAGTCCGATGCCTTTGGCGGCGTACATGGTTTCAAACATGTCGGCAATGGTGTTGTGCAGGGCTTCGTCGAATGTTGTGATTGTCGCCGCTTCTTGGCGTAAACGTTTGTCGGGATGAATTAAAATCGAATATGCGGACATAAGGTCTCCGTCTTGTTTTTGCGCGGGTATTTCTGCCGCGCTTGCAAAGGTTCTGAATAAAAAGTAGGAAAATGACGCTAATGCCGTTATTATACGCAATGTAACCCTTGAGGTTAATATTATGTATTGTTTTTGAGGAGTCAAAGGTGTCAGCAAACCGTGTAAATGGATTATTAATGGGTGCTTCTTTGGTAGCGATTCTGGCAGGATGCAGCTCACCGCGCGATCCTTTTGCCAATCGCCTGGATCGGCCGGACGAGCAATGTTTGGCAGGCAATTATCAGCAGGGCGTTTCGCCGCAGGCGGCTTTCGGCGATCGCCAAGTAATGCGCTATGTGGTGAAAAAAGGCGATACGCTATGGGATATTTCCAAGCGCTTCTTAGTCATGCCTTGGTATTGGAAGCAATTGTGGTATGACAATCCGCAAATCCGCAATCCGCATCTGATTTATCCGGGCGATGTCTTGGCGGTGGTTTCTATCAACGGCGAAAGACGCATTACCATGATTGAAGGCAATGGTCCTTATCACGGCAAAGATACTGGTCGCATGGTCAGAGTGAAAAGCCCTGAACATATCGATATGCACCGCATGAAACATCCCGAGCAATCGCATAATCTCAAAATTTATAAATACACGCCGAACGGCGATCGCGAATATGCGCTCAATGACGGACCAATCAGTATCGCTCATGGCGCAATCAAGCCTATGTTGCTGAAAACGGAAATTTTATTACCGCATCAAATTCAAAATCTGCCGAAAATCTTCGGCGATGCCGGCGATTATTTGACCTTAAGTCAGCAGCAGGAAATTTACACTCACAGCGTGCCGAACGGCGTCAGCGAATTGAATGTGTATCGCGTCGGCTATCCTTTGCATGACTATGTAGGCGGAAAAGCTGTGACTAGAGCGGATGCAAACGGTAGAAACAGCGCGGCAATTTTAGGCTATCAAATGGATTATATCGGCAAGGTCGAGGTCAGCGGTTTTGACGTGGCAAGCGGTTTGACCAAATTGCGTCCTGTCGAAGTGGCGCAAGCGATGAAAGAGGGTGATGTCTTGATGCCGGTCAATGCTTATGACGACCGCGACTTCTTCCCGCAATTGCCTTCTGCGCAATGTAATCGCGGTTATATGATTGCCAACACCAATACGCAAACTTTGAGTGTGAAAGAGTTCGACACGGTGGTGACCAGTTTCGGTCGTGATAACGGCGCGCAAACCGGCGATATTTGGAAAATTGTCCGTCCGGGACCTTCGCGCGTGATTGACGGCAAACCTGTGCAAATTCCTGCCAAAGATTTGGGTTATCTGATGATTATCAGAGTGTATGACACGCACAGCTTAGGATTTGTATTGGATTCTACCCAAAATATCGATATTACCGATTGGTTGGTACGTCCTTAACTCATGAGCGATTCGCTTAAGGCATGGTGCGCGCTGCTGCGCGCGCCGCAATTAGGCAATAGGGGATTTTTCCGATTACTGGCGGCCTTCGGGTCGCCAGATGCTTTTTTTGCCGCCTCTGCGGCAAGTATTCGTCAGCACTTGCCCAGTGTTAAAGAAACCCATTGGCGCGCTTGGCAGGAGATGCTTTCACACCCTGAGGTGCAGAAAGATATCGATTGGCTTCATGCGGCGGATAATCGCCATATCATTACCTTGCATGATGAAGGTTATCCGCCTTTGTTGAAAGAAATTGCCGATCCGCCGCCGCTGTTATTCGTTTTGGGCAATGCGAAAGTCTTGAGCATGGTGCAATTGGGCGTAGTGGGCAGTCGTCAATCCACACCGGGCGGTGAGGCGGTTTGCGGGCATATTTGCGAACAGGTGAGCGCGGCGGGGATTGTGATTACCAGCGGTTTGGCTTTGGGGATTGACGGAGCGGCGCATCAAGCGGCGCTCCATGCCGGCGGACAGACGATTGCGGTGGTCGGGACGGGATTGGATCGCGTCTATCCGGCGCGTCATCGCGATTTGGCGTATCAGATTGCGGCGCAAGGGGCGATTGTGTCGGAATTTCCGATCGGCGTGGGTGTGCGCCAGCATCATTTTCCGCAGCGCAACCGCATTATCAGCGGTTTGTCGGCGGGGGTATTGGTGGTTGAAGCCAGCGTGCAGAGCGGTTCTTTAATTACGGCGCGTCATGCAGCGGAGCAAGGGCGCGAGGTCTTTGCTATTCCCGGTGCGATTCAAAATCCGCTGAGTCGCGGTTGTCATGCTTTGATTCGTCAGGGCGCGAAATTAACCGAGACGGCGCAGGATATTTTGGAAGAATTGTTGCCGCTGGCGAAGGCGAATTGGCAATTGCTGCACAAGGCCGCGCCGCAAGCGGATGGGCTTGAGGTACAGGCGGCGCAATCTCCGCAAAATCAGGCGGCTAATCCTCAAGCGGCGGATGAGGGGCAGTCGGCTTTATTGCAGGCGATGGGTTATGAACCTGTGCGTGCCGACGACTTGCTGGCGCGTACGGAATTGACGATTAGCGAAATTTCCGCCATGCTGTTAATGCTTGAATTAGACGGCGAGGTGCAGGCCTTGCCGGGCGGACGCTATCAGCGTCTTAAATCTTAGGAGGAAGTGATGCGCGAGTCGGTCATAGATGTCTTGTTTTATCTCTTTGAAGATATTTTGGAAGAAGAGGGCGCAGATGAAACCGATTTTGAATTTGTTGCCAATAGTTTGGAAGAAGCCGGCTTTGCGCGGGAGGATATTGTCCGCGCCATGGACTGGTTTTATGCTTTTGGGAATTTAAATGAAACGGCGCCGCAGGTCGGGCAGCATGCCATACGCGTGTTCTCAAGCCGCGAGCGCGAGTTTTTAGACAGCGAATGCCAGAATTTTCTTTACGGCTTGCAAAGAAGCGGCGTGATTGACGGTGCCATTTTGGAAATGGTGATTGAGCGCGCCTTGGCTTTAGAAGAGCCTTTGGATGTCGAGATGTTGCGCTGGGTGGCTTTGATGGTCATGCTCAATGCGCGGCGGCAGGAAGATGATCCGCTTGCCGGCGCTTGGCGCGAGCAATGGCTGTATGTCGATGATAATAATGTATGGCAATAATCAGGGATTGAGGAAATGACAAAGCATCTGTTAATCGTAGAATCGCCGGCGAAGGCGAAAACCTTGCATAAATATTTGGGCGCGGATTACGAAGTCTTGGCTTCTTACGGGCATGTGCGCGATTTGGTACCGAAAAACGGCGCGGTTGATCCGGAAAAGGACTTCGCGATGAATTACGAAGTGATTGACCGCAATGCAAAACATGTGAGCAATATCGTCAAGGCATTAAAAGGTGCGGATTCCTTATTGCTCGCGACTGACCCCGACCGCGAAGGCGAGGCGATTTCATGGCATTTGTATGAATTATTGAAAGAAAAAGGCGCTTTGGATGATAAAAACGTGCAACGCGTCGTTTTTCACGAAATCACCAAAGCGGCAATTTTGCATGCAGTGGAAAATCCGCGCGGCATTGCGATGGATTTGGTCAATGCCCAGCAAGCGCGGCGGGCATTGGATTATTTGGTAGGTTTTAATTTGTCGCCGCTGCTGTGGCGCAAAGTGCAGCCGGGGCTCTCCGCAGGACGCGTGCAATCCCCTGCCTTGCGCATGATTGTTGAGCGCGAGCGCGAAATCGAAGCCTTTAAAACGGAAGAATATTGGAAAATCGCCGCTGCCAATCTCTTTGGCAAACAGGCTTTCCAAGCGGGATTATCCGTATTTGCCGGCAAAAAAGTCGAGCAATTCAGTTTTACTGACGAAGCCGCCGCACAAGCCGCGATTGCCGCCTTAAAACAAGCGGCGAACGGCGTCTTGCAAGTCATCGAGGTGCAGGCGAAAGACCGCAGACGCAATCCTGCCGCGCCTTTTATTACCTCTACTTTACAGCAGGAAGCGGCGCGTAAATTGCGCTTTAGCGCGCAGAGAACCATGCGTGTTGCCCAAAAATTGTATGAAGAAGGCTGCATTACCTATATGCGTACCGATTCCGTCAATTTGGCGAAAGAAGCGGTGGCTGCCATTCGCGAGCTGATTCAATCGCAATATGGACAGGCATTCCTTCCCAAAACCGCGCCGACGTACAGCACCAAATCCAAAAACGCCCAAGAGGCGCACGAGGCGATTCGCCCCACCGATATACGCATCGAAGCGGGGCAATTGCCGGCGGATATGGGGGGCGATGAGCGCAAACTCTATGATTTAATCCGCAAACGCACCCTCGCCTCGCAAATGTCGCCGGCGATTATGGAGCAAGTGAGCATTGATATGCAGGCAGGTAGTGCAGAACACCAGTTCCGCGCGACCGGTTCGACGATTAAATTCTCCGGCTTTATGAGTGTCTATTTGGAAGATCAGGACGATGTCAGCGAAGAAGAAGGCGGCATCCTGCCTGCGCTTAAAGCAGGCGATGAGGTGCAGGTACAGGATATTCTTGGCACGCAGCATTTTACTGCGCCGCCACCGCGTTATTCCGAAGCCAGTTTGATTAAAGCCTTGGAAGAAAAAGGCATCGGTCGTCCCTCGACTTATGCCAGTATCATTTCTACGCTGATGAACCGCGAATATGTGGAAATGGATAACCGCCGCTTTATTCCTACCACCATTGGCAAGGTCGTGAATGATTTCCTGACCAATCATTTCGAACGCTATGTGGACTATGACTTTACCGCCAATCTGGAAGACGAATTGGATGCCGTTTCGCGTGGAGAAATGCAATGGAAACCCTTGCTGGCGGAGTTTTGGCAGCATTTCCACGGTCAAATTGAAGAGAAAAAAGATATTTCTCGCGAAGAAGTCATGCAGGCACGAGAGTTGGGCACAGATCCCAAATCAGGTAAACCGATTAGTGTGCGCTTCGGGCGTTTCGGGCCTTTTGTCCAACGCGGCAGCAAAGATGATGAGAATAAACCGGACTTCGCCAGTATTCCGCCGGAATGGAATTTCGAGCAAATCACGCTTGAGCAAGCCTTGGAATTGTTTAAATTGCCGCGCGTTTTAGGGCACAGCGAAGAAGATGGAGAGATTGTAACAAATCTGGGGCGTTTTGGTCCTTATGTGCGTTTCGGCAAGAAATATGTCTCCCTGCCGAAAGAAGAAAATCCTTTTACAATCAGCTTTGAACGTGCTTTAGAATTGATTGCGGAGAAGAAGGCATTAGACGCGCAGAAATATATAAAAGAGATAAAAAATGGAGATGAGATATTACAAGTTTTGAATGGTCGCTTTGGCCCATATGTAACAAATGGTACTATTAACGCCTCGATACCGAAAACATTCGCCCCTGAAGAAGTCGATTTAGCGCAAGCGCTTGAATTGCTCGAAAAAGCGAAGGAACGTAAGGCTAAACGCGGTGCGAGTGGTAAAACGGCAAGCAAAAGCAAAACGACGGCTAAAACATCCAAAACCGCCGCTGCAGAAAGCAAAGCCGCTGCTAAAAAAACTACCAAAACCGCAGCGTCTAAGGTAGCGAAAAAATCAGGGACAAAAACTGTGAAGAATAAGACTCAAGAGTAAAACATGAAAAAAGATGAACATGATGATTTGCGCCACGGCTTCGGCTTTTTAATGCATGACACCACGCGTTTGATGAACCGCTATTATGATCGCCGTGTGCGCGCTTACGGCATCACCCGTACGCAATGGACCCTGCTGACCTATTTATTTCGCTATGAAGGCGTAAGCCAAACTAAATTAGCCGAATATATGGATTTGGCACCAATGACGCTTACTCGTCAAATCGATAAATTAGAGGAAGACGGTCTATTGTCGCGTCGCCAAGATGCTCGCGATCGTCGCACCAATCTGATTTATCTCACAGCTAAAAGCCAGCCGCTGATGGATCATATGCATGAAATTGCAGTAGAAGCCAAAGAAGCGGCATTGAAAAATTTTAGCGACGAAGAGCGGGAAGCATTGCGCAAATATTTATTGCGTATGCGGGAGAATATGGCTTTAGCCTAAAGCTTAAATAACAGTATAGATTTCTTTTGCTGTCTTTTTGATTTAAACAAAAGAACTATCGATATGATTAATGTTTACGGTGTGGATTCAGCCTATAATCTGCACCTTTTTATTGGGAGGAAAAAATGATTCAAGGTTTTAAAGAGTTTATTTCTAAAGGCAATGTGGTAGATTTGGCAGTGGGAGTCGTCATGGGGGCGGCATTCGGCAAAATCGTGACAGGATTGGTTGAGAGTTTTATCAATCCCTTAATTGCGATGCTTTTTGGTCAGCCGAATTTTGATTCCGTGAAATATGTGATTGCAGGGACTGAATTCCCGATTGGCAATATCATTACCGCAGTAGTGAATTTTTTTTTAATTGCCTTGGCGGTGTATGTCTTTATCGTGGTGCCGATGAATAAGCTGAAAGATAAAATGAAAAAAGAAGAGGCGATTGTGGAGCCGGCAGAAGAGATTCTGTTGCTGCGCGAAATTCGTGATAGTTTGGAATTGCGCCGCGCTAAAGCAGATGCGTCAATGAATAAATCTTCCTTATCATAAAAGCAATATCGGCTTTGGTGATTTAAGAGAATCAATATAACTTTGCTGTATTTTCTGCATAATATAGTCGGAGAAGTGAAAAAGTATTATAGTCAAAGAATTTAAAAAGAGTTACAACTTCGGTTCACTTTTTCGTATTCACTGTATCGCCTGCAATTTGTCTCCTTGTGTCACTTTTTAAATTCTTTGACTATACAAGGCGGCGAGCCGCAGACAGTACAAGAGCGTACGGCAAGGCGAGCTAACTCCGTAATACTTTTTCAATTCTTCGACTATAACTAAAAATGCCGTCTGCAATTTTTATATGCGAACGGCATTTTTAATCGATGGTAGATTCAAATATGAACTGCAACGCACCCAAAGCTAACTTTAACCTCCAATGGCGTCATAAAGCCTAGCACC